>OCPR01000164.1_pt1 | contig 101196 bp, 106 predicted proteins | sample 1538611 | NCBI WGS metagenome assembly OCPR01 (sample SAMN04571711, study PRJEB22368) | human gut metagenome | biome: human gut; material: stool | host: Homo sapiens | place: Luxembourg | collected 2012-09-28
CTGTTACCTCCACATTCTTTTTTATTTTGAATGTCCGCAAAATCCGTCCTACATCAGCCGGTCGCCATGGAACATCAAGATGATGAATTGCTATCAGTTTATCCTGAACATTAACTCCGATACCAAGCTTAAAGGTTGAACCGATTAAGACACGAATATCGCCGTTTCTCATCATCTTGAATAATGTGTTTCTTTTTGCTTCAGTTGTTGCATCATGGACGAACGCAATTTGCGACGGCAATATGCCTTTTTCAATCAACAGCCGTTTGAGTTCGTCATACATATTGAAACTCGATTTAGGCGTTGATGTGTCACAAAAGACAAGTTGCGTTCCGTCGGTTTTTAGATAAATATCAAAAACATTTTCGGCACATCGATACACTTTAGACTGCTGTGTAAATGGCTCATTCGAGTCAACCAACCTTATATCAAGTGCAGCTTTACGACCGTCTGTTGTGATTTTAAGCATATTATCAACGCTTCTGTTAACAAAGCCGGCTCTGACATCATCCGCACGAGAAGAAATAAGATTCAAATAATTTTCAAAGCTTAGCGTTTTACCGATAAGCGCATCCGAATAGCCATCAAACGCAGGGATTCCGTTAACCTCGTCCATATGATGAAAATCGGCAATCTGCGAAAACAGCGTTGTCAGCTCCGGCAGATTATGAAATTTTGAAAATCTTGTAGCAAGGCGGTAGCTTGAGGTATCAACATCTATTTCAAACTCAGTAGATTTTTCGGCAAACATACCTATCCAGCTGTCAAAGTTCTGCAAATCAAGAAGTCCGAGTTCTCCGTTTTGTAAATATTTTTGCATAATAAACGCATCGGTTATTGAGTTGGTTATCGGTGTTCCTGTCGCCATAACAACTCCCCCTCCGCTTTTTTGAACTACACGAACCTTATCAAGCATATCTTTGCATTTTTTTGAGCCGCTACGAGTAATTCCAAGCACATTGTCCGCTTTTGTTTCGATAGGTACATTTTTGTAATTGTGTGCTTCATCAACATAAAGACGACTTATACCAAGATCATCAAAGAAAACGCCGCAATCAACATTATTAAGCGAGGTCGCAAGTTCGGCAAGTTGTTTCCCCAATTTTTCATTTTTCTTCCTAAGACTCTTGGTTACCTTTTTCGAATCACTCAGTAAGTCATTTACTTTTTCTTTCATATTCCGAAGCTCATCAATGTAAAAATCTTGCGAAAGCGGTATCTGTTCGAAGCAGCTGTAAGCCATAATGATGCCGTCAAATTCTTCGTCTCTGATTTTTTCAAGCACCGTATCTCTCTTTGAAGGAACGAAGCCTTTGGGTTCAACAGTCAAAAGCCTTGCATTAGGATACATTTCAATAAAGATTTTTTGCCATTGACCGACAATGTTGTTTGGAACAACATACAAATTCTTTTTGGATAGCCCCATTCTTCTGAGTTCCATACCGGAAGCAATCATTATATAGGTTTTTCCGCTTCCGACATCGTGAGCAAGAAGGGTATTCGGTGTGAAAATAATTCTTGCAACTGCATTTTTTTGATATGGAAAAAGAGTTATATTTGGAGATAAATCCGGAAAAGTTAAGAACGAACCGTCAAATATTCTCCTGCGAACACAGTTGTATTTGTTTTCAAATATGGTTTCCAGGCGTTTCTTACGCTTTTCGTCTTTCCACACCCAATCCTGAAACTCTTTAATCATTTTCTGCTGTTTTTCAAGTGCAAGCAAAGTTTCCTCTTTGTTGATAACTCGCTTTTTGCCCGAAGCATTTATCTTGCAAGCAACCTCGTTCTTTACGGCAATCGTTTTCATATTAAGCGTTCTTTCGAGAATATATAAGGCCTCAAGTCGAGAAGTGCCATAAGAGTCTGTATCTGTCACGCCATGTCCATAGCGAGTTTTTTCCGGTATTTCCCATGTTCCGGTGAGCTCGTCATGTTTTACAGAAAGGTATTCTTGTGTGCTTTTACTGTTACTCCAGTATTTTGCTTGTCCGCCAAAAAGATGCTCAATGAAATCATCAATAACATCTGACGGCACCCACGGTGAACCAAGAGTTATATAAATATCCTCAGTTGCAACAGTCGGCGGAAGAACAGACTCAATGGCCTTGACATTATCTTTAAAATATCCGTTATACTTTTTGTTTGCCTTTTTTGCCTCTTTCCACTTTTGCATAAGATTGCCGGAAAGATATTCATCGGCTGTTTCCCAGCCCTGATAAAAACACTCGTTCCAAGTTAACGGATTTTGATAAATTGAACCTTTCAGGGTGGTTATAACGGTCTTATAATCACTGCCTGTAACCGATGCAATGAATTCAATATCGACTCTTCCGAGAGTGGTCAAGGATTTTACAAGTGCGTCTGAGATACTTTCGATATATAATCCGGATGCGCGCTCATCTGCATTAAAAGGATTGTTCCAGTCAAGTGGAAGATCCATACAGGTTACTTCTTTAATATGTTTCTTCTGCTTACGGATTTTTTCTTCTTTTTCTCGCTTTTCATCTTCTTCTCGTTGCTTGCGTTCGGCTTCTTTTTTCTTTTCAACAGCCGCTTTTTTCATGAGCCTCAAATCATCAAATGCAATTTGAAGCGATTCAACGGCGACATCTATATCTTCCATGGAAAGTCTATCGCCAAAATCCTTTAAGTTTTGAAAAAACTCGTCCAATATATTCTTTGTATTACTGCTGCTCATATTGTCACCACCTTAACAGGAGTATACAAAAGCGGATGAGATAAAATTCTCCCACCCGCATTACTGTAAATCTTATATATTTTTGCAGTTATCATTATTTTAACAACAGCCAAACCGCTTTATGCCACGCATTTTGTGATTGTTACGCTATTCTTAATCGACTGAATATCGGAATAGAGCAAGGTTTCATTTTCAACAAGAGCATCAGCAACTTTTTCAAGGAATTCTTTATTTTTAATAAGAACATCCCTTGTTTGCAAAATATATCTTTCAAGTTCTGCATGAACAACAGCTTCCCTGTTGTCATCTGCTCTTGTTGACAAATTATAAGTGTAGTTTTTAAATTCCAAAAATGAAACTCCGTTTGTTCCTTCTTCAGTCAAGCCGTCACGAATCATACTTATCGCACTTTTGAAATCTGACCAACATCCGCTTGCACAAGTGTCGGAATAGTACATTTCTGTTGCAACCTTGCCTGCAAGACAAATCATCACTTGATTTTTCAACGAATCGTCATCTTTGCATTTGTGAATAAATCCGCCGATTCGGCTCCTGCCTTTTGAACGAACGGAAGCAAGTCCAACGCTTTCCGGATTAAGCACCTCACTGATAACAATATGCCCTGCCTCGTGAATGGCAGTTTTGCGAATTTCGTCTTTGTCCTTTTGCAACAATTCATCGGGTGATTTATATTGCAATCTAAGCACGGCATTTATCAAATCTTCCATCTCGATGCAGTCTTTTTTGCTATATCCTGCACGAATTGCCGCCTCGTTCAAAAGAGTTTCAAGATCCGAGCAAGAATGATACGACATCATTTTGCAAATGTCGTTGAAATCAACATCGTCGGAAAGTTTTTTGTTTTTCAAATAATGCTCAATGATTTTGGAAGCGTCAGCCTGTGTTGGTGCTTTAACAATTATAACTCTGTCAAATCTGCCTGTACGGACAAGAGAATCTGGAAGTTTTTTTATATCATTCGTTGTTGCTATAACAAAAACATCGCTGCCCTTTACAAAATCAATTCCTGCCTGAACGGCAACATATTCCTGTGCATCGCAATGCATATCGTCATCGTTAGCAAACTTGTCCATATCATCAAGAAAAATGATTGCCGGCGCATTTTGCTTTGCCTTTTCAAAGGTGGCAGTAATTTCATCAACGAATTTGTCACCGCCTTTATTGCTTCGCAAAGTGTATGATTTCAATCCGCATTCATCAATAAAGCATTTTGCAAGCAAAGTTTTGCCGAGTCCCGGCTCACCGTGAAGCAGAACGCCTATCGGCATTCTTGCACCGAGCGCCTCATATCTTTCCTTGTTATGCACCATATCAACAATCTGCATAAGTTCGTTTTTTATCGAGTCATAACCAATTACATTTTCAAATTTGTTCATAAAATTTTCCTGCCTTTCTTTTATTTACAGCCTTATTATAAACAGACCTATGCGACTTTTTTTACACATAAAAAGCACCACAGCATAATTACTGTGGTGTCAATTGATTTATTTAATTTTTAAACTCTTTCATATCATCAAGGCGGAGGAGGACAGGCTCGGTTTTGCCGTCTGCTGCGCCCATATCAATATCAATCCAAGTTCTTGTTTTGATTATTTTGTTGCGATATTGCTCGCCGTAATTCATTGTTGGTGTGTGACCGAAAACGGTTATAATATCGTCAAAATAATCATCGTCAATTTCAGGCCACGCCCAAATAAAAGCATCGGCAGGATAGTCGCTGATTTTTTTGCTCTTTTCAAATTTATCAATGCCGCTGTGACAAAGGAAATAATCCTTTCCGCCTGCCGTAACAGCTTCGTACAGTGGGCAGTCACGCAGATAATCGAGAATATCCGCAACCGTTTCTGGCGATTCTTTGTTCAGTTTTGCAAGTGATTTCAGCGTAACGTCGCCGCCGTTGAGCTGATAATTTGATAGAATTTTTATTTTTTTGCTGTCAAAATCAGCAATGCTGTCGTCCGTGATTTCATCAAACAAAAACTCGCAAGAAAGCAACATTGCCTCGTGATTACCGAGAACAAGCTGAACATTAGATTGGGAAAGCAGCCACCGCAAAATCCCAACACCGCCGTCACCGTTTCTGTCAATCACATCACCGAGTATGTAAAGAAAATCTTCTTCGCAAAACCCGGCCTTTTCAAGCAATGTTTTTAATTTTTCTATCGAGTAACCGTGTAGGTCGGATATTACATAGGTCATCGTTTCTCTCTCACAAATTTTCAAGCATATTGCAAAAAGATAAATACAATTCGTTTAGTCCAATGTAATTTTTAATATCATCTATACTGATGTACTCTTTTTTATCATAGTCCCAAATTCAAATATTTTGATGTTCGATATTATATAATATATCATTATATCATTGGAAATTAATTATTTTCAAACATCATATAATTTTAATGCATTTATCATATCCTGTTTGCACATATCGACAAGCTCTTTCGGTTCGGTGATTTTGATTTGGCTTGCGTACAGTCTTGCCCAATAGCGTATGTCATTTTCATTAACCTTAACGCTTGTAAGCACATTGCCGTCGCCGATATCAGCGAAATTAACATTCGCTCCGAACGAATCAAGTACGTCTGAAATTAAATATTTAGGCATTTCAAATTTTGCCCTGATTGACTTACCGCCGAACATAAAAATATGCTCCTGCATATACTTTGCAACATCAAGACCCACAAGCCCCTCAACCTGTTTTTTAGGCTTTCTGGGTGTGTCCAAAATTTCAATATTACTGATTCTGTCAATACGATAATGAGAAAGATTATCGTACTTATCGTAATTGCAAATAAGATAATATTTACCGCCGTTTGCCACCATAGTATATGGATTGATTATGTATTCTCTGACATCACCGTTTTTGTTTATACGGTGATGAAGTTTTTTATCGACACCGTATTCGTTATAGAGAAACTTAACCTGTAAGCCATTTGAAATCGCCTCGTCAAGCACCTCTATAGTGTAAAATAATTCTTTGTTAATTTCTCTGTCGGCTGCTTCATAGAACCGAATATTTGCCGTACTGAATTTAAAATATTTATTTGATAAATTCTTGAGTTTAACAAGCAGTTCCTTTTTATTTGCCATCGGAATGCTTTTTGAGAACAGAACCGAGTCCATAAGCAGCCGAAGCTCAGAATCTGTAAATACATTGTTGTAATAAAAGCCGGTTAAAATTTCGCTTTTCTCAATTTCTCCCGTTGAACGATTTGGGGTAAAACGAATTTTGGTTGAATATTCAATGTTGTATGAGCCGTCATTGATTAAATCTTCAAGATTAGCTTTGACCGCTTTCCTATCAACCGTCATATCATATTCGCTTTCAAGCCGCTTTTGGATTTCTCTCTGCGTCATAGGATGCTCGGCATCGGTGTTTCGCCTTAGTATATCGTAAACATACATATTCATCATTTTCTTTGGTCTGCTTCCAAGCATAATATTCACCTCAAACTTATTTTATATCTTATGCTCACATTATGCAATAGGCTATGCGACTTTTTCAGTACATAATATTTAATCTTCCCAACTGATACAGTTGAGCAGACCGCCGTATTCGGCAACTTCATTTATATTAATCGGGATTATTGTTTTATAAAAAATGTTTTTTGCTTTATTTATAGCCTCGTTATCCGTGTCAACGCCGAACACCGGCAGGAATATAAATTTCTCCGTTTCTAAATAATTAAGATAACAACCGACGGCACTGTCACCCTTTGAGTAAAAATACGGAAAATCAATAACATTAAATCCGTAATTTTGCAAAGACTTTTTAACTTTCGTTTCAAATCCATACGGCGACAGCGGAGCATTAACGATAGCGGTATTTTCACCGACCAATCGCACCATCCCGTCGGCATGTCCTGTCATATCGCTTTTGAGCGAGGGAATTATAAGTACGCTTGCTTCGAGCAATTTTTCAAGTTTGGCTGTGAGTTCTGCTTCACTTATGCCGTGATTTTCCGAAAAAACTCTGTCGCTTATGATAACTTTTTCTTTGGACGGAGAAAAGACCACATTCCCGCCGTCTAAATTTATATCGGAATAAACAAGGTTATCGACCTTAAAGCTCGGTGCAATATCGGTTTTGAAATTCGTTCTTAATTGCGGAGCGTCTGCAAGATAACTCGGCTCGTATCGAAATGATACATATTTGCCCGACTTTGTTTTCACAGGCATATAATCCCTTGCCCAAATATCCCTTGCTCCGTCAAAAAGAGTGAATTTTTCATTGCAATCAGATAAAGCGGAAAACAGGTTTTCAGCCGATAATGAGTATTTGGGGTTGGTTTTCAGAAGTGATGAAAAGTAGAGCATGTTATCTAAATTTGAATATCTTTGCCGTAAAACGCAAAGGTGTTGTATCTAAAATATTTTTTCTTTGTGTTGCGTTATTTAATTCTGCAATTGTTCCGTCATCCTCAATCCATATTTTAGAATCATGGCTTAAAAGATCAAGTCCATCATACTGAGGGTCATCAATATCAAGAACCCATAATGTTTTAGAGGGTCCATCATACATATCAACCCCTGCTATAAGAACGCTTTCCGAAACACCGACTTCATTAGCTACAATATCAATACGGCGTCTCCCATTTCCGGCATTGTGAAAATGAAGATGTCCACCCGCAAGACTTTGACTTGTCGTTTTCTGTGTTCTGTTATCATCCAAGCAACTATCATCTTTTCGGTATGCTTCTGTTGCAGTTATTCGGGCTTTAATGACAAATTTTTCTTTCCCATTGGAATCTTCATGACAAATAATTTTCCCAACTAGTTTTTTTGCCAATTTTTCCGCTTCGCATGTGAAAAAATCGCGCTCCGTAATTCTTTTTGAACTCATCTTAACTGTCTCCTTTTGTTTTTTCTACATTATACTACACTTTATAATAAAACCTAAGTTGTAAAAAATAAAAATATTACACTACAAGCATTAATCCCAAATTCTTAATATTACAACCGGTCCGCCGTTTTTTTCACCGACGGTAATTGAATATTTCTCGTAAGGCTCAATCACTGCCTTTTCAACAGCCTCTCTGCTTACCAATTCTTCAACAAGTGCTTTTGTTGACACATATTTCAAATCCATACGGCGACAGCGGAGCATTTGTTACAACCGTATTTTCATCAACAAAACGCACCATACCGTCGGCATGCCCTGTCATATCGCTTTTGAGCGATGGAATGATTATTAAACTTGCTTCGAGCAATTTTTCAAGTTTGGCTGTGAGTTCTGCTTCACTTATGCCGTGATTTTCCGAAAAAACTCTGTCGCTTATGATAACTTTTTCTTTGGACGGAGAAAAGACCACATTCCCGCCGTCTAAATTTATATCGGAATAAACAAGGTTATCGACCTTAAAGCTCGGTGCAATATCGGTTTTGAAATTCGTTCTTAATTGCGGAGCGTCTGCAAGATAACTCGGCTCGTATCGAAATGATACATATTTGTCCGACTTTGTTTTCACAGGCATAAAATCCCGCAGCCAAATATCTTTTGTATTATTTAATAATTTATATTTTATATTAAATAAATCAAGTGCGGCGAACATTCTGTCCGCCGCAGAAATGTATTTATCATTCGATTTTAACAAGTGAGAAAGATAAATCATTTTTGTTCACCAAAGGCATTTTTATATTGGCAAAAACGCGTTTCAGCAGTTATTCTGCGTAATGCCGCAGGAGATGGTGAATACAAAACAACTACATTGTATTCTTTTCCATTCATAATAACAGTACCCGTTTTTTTGGGAATTTTCCAGTTGTGATAGGATTTATCTGCTATTTGATTTACCTGCTTGATGACAAATGCACTTGTATAAATAAGTGTGTCTATTTGGGGATTCTGCAAAAGTAATTCTTTAATTGGCTTGAGTGTTATTATTTCCAGTGATGCATCATCGGATTTTTTATCTTTATGGATACATTTTTCAACAATATCAGTAATACCTATATTAAGCGTTGTCAGTAAGCTTTTGCGTTGATTTATTGTTTCTTTCGAGTTTTCCTGATTAAGTTGTATACCGGTAACTTCCGAAAGCAAATCCCAAAAGTAATTGTCTTTTGAACCATAATAAAAATCCACATCACCATCCAAGAGTTCTTTTGGCTCAATACAAAATCTATATGGCGGCATGGTTCCAATAATAAGTTTGGTTGCTTTCTGTGGTATAAATGGTTTATATGGATGTTTTGAATACATATTAAATCTCCTTTTGCTTTATTAAACACAATTCTGTATTTTGTAACTACTATATCACTATTTTTGATAAAGCCTTAATTATTTAATTTAGTCCCAAATTCTAAATATTATAACCGGTCCGGCATCGTTGATTTTCTCTTCGCCGACGGTAATTGAATATTTTTCATAAGGCTCGACCGAGGTTGTCCAAACGCCCTCTCTTTTCTTGAGCTCATCGACAAGCTCACAGGTCGGAACAGCACTTAAATCAAAACTCATATAAATTCCCCCTTTGCTTATTTGCTTTCATTATAACAAATTGTATTTTTCCGTCAACTGCCATCCGAGGCACTTATTTCGCCGTTTTATACGAACAACCGCATAACACCCACATATTTATCTTTTTTCGGACATAAATCATTTTTTAAAACTGCATATTATTAAATTCTTCATCATTTATCTTTATTGAATCAAAGGTATAAAAATTATCAAGGCTTTGCACCGAAACTTTTGACGGGGTATCGTTAATATAATTCCACACACTCCAGTTTTCAAAGCTCGCTGTATTATTTGAAAACGAAGTAATGTACAATGCCTCCATAGGCAGAATTTTCCCTAACACGCAAACATCTAATTTATGCTGCGGATAAAACAAGCAATCATCATTTGTGCCTTTGTATTGTTCAAATGACGACAAGGTTGAAACGATACAAATTTTCTTATCAAAAGCAAAATCATAAAAGTATTTCAACACATCAATTTGTAATTTTGGGCTGTATTTTTTAAGCAAGGCCTCAAGATACGGAATGTAGACAATATCTATATTCAAATCGAGAATTTTTGATTTAATATCCTCTGTAAAAGCAATTATGTTATCATCGGGCATACACTCGCAAAAATATAGCTTTTTATCATCAAACCAAAAAAGGTTGTTTTGGTGATTTTTTCGTCCAACAGCTTTTAAGAAATTGCGAACAATTGCATTAGAAAAAGGCGATATAATTAAAACTCGTTTGCCTACGTTAACGGCTTCGATAACAAAACTGTTCACCATTCTTATAAGATATGTATTAAATTCATCGGTACAAAACAACTTAAACATATCTTTTTCAAATATGCAAAGCTCATCTAAATCATTGCTACTCGTTTTTGTAAGATTTTGATTTTGTTCTTCCTCAAACGGGTTTAAGTATTCTTTAATACGATCGGTGAAAGGAGTTATTGCGGGTAAATTGTTGAGATACTGTTTGTCGGCATCTAAATCTTTAATTTCAAAGCTGTTGCAATTATCAATAAATTTTTTTGCCATTTCAATTATATGATCGTTTTTTGAGCGATTCATAATTTCTCCTCCGTTTTGCTTAATCTAAATAACATTTATAATGCTTGCTGAAATCCAACTTAATAATCGGTTCGCCCTCAATTTCAAACGCTTCTTTTATGCTTGAAATAAACTCGTTTGTTATATTTGGGTTCATATAAATAATCGCTTTGTTTTTAGTTCCTTTGACAACCCTGCCACGAGAGTAGTAATTATACGGCTTGTTACGATTTTGGGGCTTAACATATTTCCACAGTTTTTCGTGATTATATGTGTCGGCGGATTTTGCAATGCCGTCGGGATATTTACTTTTGTCAAACGGAATTGCAAGCAACTTATTATCAATTAACCAAAACACGCCTTGCTTCATATCATCACCCTCTATTGATGTGATTATATAAAATGCTATGTGCCGAATTTCGGGCATAATAAAACACCACAGTAATTTCTCACTGTGGTGTTAATGTTATATTAGATTTTTCAAATATGGTTTGTAATTTTCAGCATTAAAACCACATCTCGCAGAAGGATGACGAAGTCCATAAACGTGAACATCTCTCTTTAGCATTGTTTTTGCATTTTTATGTTGTTCACCTTTTAAATAAACACAATGTCTTATAAAATCTCTTTTTTTGCCCACAAACAAATTACCGTTATCTAAATCAGGTTGTTTTTCAGCAGCTGTTTTATTTTTGGAACAACTCGGCAGATTATTATAAACTGCTCTACCGAAAACAAATACTATATCAATTTCATTTTTATTTATAAATTCAAATAATTCATTATTGTATTTTTCTTTATTGTTTTTAATTAAAATTTTTGCTTTTGAATCACCTATACCACACAATCCGTCAACATAGTTTGCAAAATATACATTATTCCAAAAACTTTCAAATTCATCATCAATATCCTTTACATTTTCAAAAAAGCATTTAGCAATTTTATGAAAAAATTGATATTTCTTTTCACCTGGATTTGAATAAAAATTTTGAACTACTGAATCAGTAGTAAAATCATTATACCCATCTTTATCATAATGCGACTCTCCTAATATAAGTATTCTTTTACTTTGATGTTTTGCATTTTTACCTTCATAAACACCTTTAAACATTTTCATCACCCACCTAATAATAACAAATCAAACAGCTAATTACAACATTCATCAATCCTTACTGCTGAGTATATCGGCTAAGGCATCGTCCGTTTTCTTTTGTGCCGAAGCAGTTAATTCATTTGAATGTGCGACACGCTTTGCATTTGGATTTTTGATTCTCATAATAAACCTCCGAAAAATAAATATAGATAAAAAACAGACTTTCTCCGCTTTCATCTACACAATCGCAAACACACACCAAACTTGGTCCGCAATTTCATGTTTTTTATTTCTGCTTATATGATAACTCAAATGATGTCCGCTTTTTATCTTGCAAAAAAGTTCCTATAATTTTTCTGAAAACACATCAACAAAACCGAGTTTTTTCTCTGTATTATAGAGTGGTATTTTTCTATGGTGAAATTAAATGAAAACAAGGTGTAAAAAATTTTGATGAAATGCCTGTAATGCTTTCAGTCAATCAAGCGGCAGAGGTGCTTGGCATAATGTATGATATAATAAATACGAAAAAAGATGTAGAAACATGGAGTTTAGCAAATATCAATTTATCGGAAAACTGAATACAGAATTCCTTGAAATAGAATTTGGTAAGCTTGCAACAAATGAACTGATTTTAACTGACGAACGAGATGAGCATATCAAAGAAAGACATGCCCAAGATTACAACTTATTTCATAAATGCGTTTATGATGTAGTAAATATTCCTGATGTTATTTTAAGGGACTCAAAGAATCAAAACACGGTTTTTTACATAAAATATATTGAGGTAACGCACTTAAATATTGTCATAAGGTTATCGCTTGAAATCGAAGGCAATGATAAAAAGAATTCAATTATCACTTCTTATCAATTAGGTACAAAGACCTTGAAGCGTTTGAAGAAAAATAACAACAAGGAATAATTCTGCTATAATAAAGATACAATAAAGGTGGTTTGGAAGTAAAGATTGTGCTGCTACGCACCCTTTGGGTCAAAAGAAATGTGGAATTGGCACACCACCGTAACCATCAAAAAAGCAATCCGGAATTAATTGCCGGATTGCTTTTTTGTTTAAGTTTTTTTATTGTTGAGTATGGAAAATGCAAAAAATACTAATCCTCTAAATATTTGTAACTAATCTCATATTTTAACTACATTATAACTATCTCCAAAGCAATATGATAATATCCCATCAACGCTGTCATAATCATTATTTATTCTATCATAATAATCCTCAGGAGTAAATTCAATTTCACCTGAACTTGATATTATCAAATCACTAAACATAACATATAAATATTTTGTTTCTTTTTTGTCATCCCAAGTCTCGTATGTATATGAATATATCAAGCAAAGATTATTATGACAAGAAATATATTTTGTTCTATCTTTTAGATCAGTTATATAGGCAGAATTTAATTTGAAATCGGAATAATAGTCATAATCGCCATATTTTTTATTAATCAAACTCTTTGCATAATCAGCAAATTTACTAAGTTCTTCCTCAGAAATAGTTGATGACTTTGTTGCATATTCGCCTAAATTGCTGAATGTATATTCTTTTTGAGATACCCCTATATAAATATCATACTCATCCGTCAATTTATAATTTGAGCATGAACAATACATAGTTACTGTTTCGCCGTTTTTATAATTATGATATGACTTTGTATCATCGTCAAAATAAAACTCAATTTTTGCAATAATATAATCATCTTTTTCAATAGCGATTGTATCTTCACTATAGTATGTAACTTTAAAGCCATCCAATCCTTCTATATTTTCATTTAGATCCTCATTTACTCGGCATCCGGCACTTGCATATCCATTTGCATTATCATGAATAAATGTTACATAATCAAACGGATCAAAAGCCTTCACTGTTTTTAATCCATCAATTTCATATGTATACGAACAGCCTGAAAGTTCAATAGTAACATTATTAAACATATAATTTTCTTTAGTATTAACAGTAACACATACTGAGTCGCCATTACTTATATTGTCACTATTATCAACTGAAAAGTCAAATGAATCTACATCAAAGAAATCATAAAAGTCTAAATATCTTTTTTCATACTTTCTCTTATGACTTAATTGTTCATCAATATCTCTTTTAAGAGAATCCCAATCTATAATATTTTTCAAATCACTTGTTTCTAATGAAGCGTATTGGTTGTATCCATATATACGCAATCCAGGACCTTCCGTATAATTTGAATAATACAATGCCACCTCACTACGTTGATTATATTCATCATCGTAATCAATATCAGTTTGAATATTTTGATCTGTACAAATATTATTACTTATATAATCATTTAAATTTATTTTTATCGGCCCATTAGATTTTGCTACAATAACGATAACAACGATTATCAATACAAAAATAACACTTAAAACAATTGCCGCAACTTTTCTGTAATCGTTCAAAATGCTGTTATGATTATCATTATTAGAATTAACAGTTGAAGCGTTATTATTTGAATGCTCTGTGAATTCTTTTTTTGAAGAAGAAATATCATCCGCTTCGCTATAAGGAGGCAACTCAATATCAGTATTGTCATTATTGCCTTTAAATGGCTCTGAAATTTCTTGCTTTTCGTCATCTATGATTTCAGAACATTTTAAACATCTATGAATATCTTTGGATTGTACATTTCCACAATTTGGGCATTTTGTACTATAATCCTCATTGATATCTGTAGGCTGATTTCCGATTGTAGTTTTCACATCACTTGCTTCACCACATTGAGGACATTGAGGATTCTCTACGTCATCATAAAAGAATCCACATTTACCACACATTTTATACATAATATTTTCTCCTTATTTTGACAATAACTTCCGTTTTCTTATTAATGCAATCACCGACGAAGCAGATGCCTTAACACTGTTTATATCACCAGACATAACCGATTGGCTAAGCGTATCCAAACTAAAGCCTATTGAATCATCAATTGCCATTACTTGAAAGTTGCTTGAAGTCGGGCAAGAATTTAATTCATTACACACACTTTTTACATACTTTTTAATTTCAATATCAGTTGTACTGTTAAAAATCATCTTTGCTTTAAGCGACAAGTTTTTCACCGAATAAACTTCTTGTGAATGCTTTACTTCTTTTTTTGCAGTTGCTTCGTCTATTTGAAATAGCTGAAGTGTAAAAAATATCATTATCACAAATAAAACCATTTCAATAATCAAAGCAATTTTCCATTTATCAAAATCGCAAATCACAAAAATCAAACCGATTACAAATTGCACGGAAAAAAATATTCCTGTAACAGTTCCGCTTGTTGTGCCAAAAAGATATGAACTTTGTGAATTTGGTATGAATAACGGGACGGCTATCAACATTACATATGAAAGTATTATAGAAGCAAACCCAATCCAACATGTGGTTCCGTGTTCAGTTCCTCCTATCACAAAAAACAAGGATACAAAAGCAACTGGAAACAATATTCCCGAAATAATTTTATATATATTGCTTTTCATAATCAGCCACCTACATTTTTGACATTATTTCAGTCAATTTTTCATTATACACTTCCTGCGTAATCAGATCTAATTCAAGCATTTGCTTAAGTTGTTTTAATGTCTCTACCGGATCAGACTGAGATGTTTCATCTGATTGCTGTTGTGTTGTATTGGTATGTTGGGTATTATTTTGATTAATTCTGTCAAGAGGATTATCAACATTTGATCCTTGGCTAAATCCGCTTGAATTATTAAACATTCCGTTTGTCATTGAACTGAATGCTCCTCCCATTCCGATTCCTGCTCCGATTCCTGCTCCCATTCCGGCAAGATTAGTAGGATTATTGGCAACATCTTTCATCAATTCAAATTGTTTTTGTCTTTCCCAATTATCACCAAGAATTCCCATAACTCCTTTTGATGAAATTGCATCTTCAAGTTTTTGTCTATTTTCATTATCAACAACATCAATCGACTCAATTGTAAAAACTTGCAGATATATTCCATATTCATCAAAAATACCTGAGATGATTTTTGACAATTCATTTGCAATTACTTCCTGTTGTGCATTGATTCCAATTAATTCTTCACCGCTATTTTTTATTGCTTTGGCAAGATTTGATTTGATATGCATTAAGAATTGACTTCTAAAAAAGTTTGTTAATTCAGCCTGCGTTGTCAAAAAAACATTATTGCCAATCATTAAGGTCAAAAACTTTGCAGAGTCTTCGATTGAAACCTTATATGAGCCACGAGCCTGTAGATCACAAGCAATTTGAAAAATAGGATCACGAACCTGAATCGGAGAATCTGTTCCCCAATAGATTTCCATTGAAACAGCTTTTCTGACAAAATATACAACACAATTAAAAGTAGAAATTCCACCTGAAAAAGCGTTTCGTAATCTACTAATAAAAGGATAATTGTTCGTGTTGAGTTTATATGTACCACTGGTAAAAACTTGCTCTATATTTCCTCCGTTAATAAAGATTGCTTCTTCGCCCGGCATTACAATAAGAGTTGAATTTGTATTAAAATCCTCCTCAGGCTGTCTCCAAAGCAAAAGTTCACCGGGTCCTGAATTTTTAATTACATCGGTAAAATGTTTTTTTTCGCCGACATAAGCCGCTTCGTTTGGATTTTTGTTATTGAATAATCCCATAATTAATCCTCCGTTATTTTTTCTCATAAATTCTATCTTTAAAGAATTCCGCCCAATAAGGATTCTTTTTATCAAATATTTCTTTTTGCTCAGGTGTTAGTTTGTACGGATAATCCTTAAACAAATTAAAAATTGTTATTCCATCAAAAGTAAAGAGCCTTTCACCAAGTTTTTCTGGATTTTCTATCCATCTGAATTCCATTAAATCATCTAACATAACCTTTTGATCCTTTCATTTGATCTTGTTCTGCAGTATTTATATAACCAAGAATATTTTTAAATTCATTATTTTTAGACAATGAACTTACATTTATCATATAGCTTTTACTTGGTATTAAACGATCTGATTCGCATCCGAATCTGCATTTCAATATGTCATTGTTTAAACTATGCCAACCGTTTCCATCGGATTGATGCTGTAATTCTAAATATTCAAACTGATTATTATTATGTCGAATAATAGCCGCATGTTGACCTGATGCGAGATAATATTCTTCACCATCTTTAACACCGGATAGAAGCTGGCTAACACTTTCAAAGTCGTTTGTTCCATTTAAAACAAAAGATTCAACACCTGGAATATGGGCAATATCTTCAATAGATGAGCGAGTTGCGAAGTATTCTCTACTGTTTCCGTCTCTGTAATCAAGAACGTCATATCCACCCTTATTTCCGGCATAAGCAAGTGCCAAAGAAGAACAAGACCCCTCAGTTTCATCACCACCACTTATTCTGTCAATTATATCTTGTTCCGTTCGATTTGTATCAGCTTCGGCTATCGGTCGATATTCAACATTCATATTGTCTAATGCATCTACAATTTCTGTATATTCATGAGAATCCAATGGACTTCGTGGTGCCGTATCAGTTGCGAAATCATTACTTAAATCGACACTTTCACCGTCATTATAATATCGGTTAGATTTGTAAGTTAAAACCTTAACCGGTCCACCATCTTCTATATCAGCATCACTATAATTATTTATTCCGTTTGATTCAACGAATTCATTGTATGATGATTCAAGTAAAGCAGATTTTTCCAAATCAGACAAAGTTGGATCATTTCTAATATTATCAATTTCTGATGCATAAGCATTTTCCCAATCTGTAAAGTTGCCTAATTCTTGATCACTCATAGAGGCTAAAGATGTATCATTTGAAAATTTGTTACCTAAAATATTATTGGAATTATCTGTCATAATATTATCGGGAACATCGTCTGATATATCTTCCATATCGTCAGCTGTTTCATCCTCAGGAATATCGTCTGATATATCTTCCATATCGTCAGCTGTTTCGTTCTCGGGAATATCATCCGATACATCTTTCATATCATCAACGATTTCATCCTCGGGATTATCGTCCGATACATCTTTCATATCGTCAACGATTTCATCCTCGGGAATATCGTCCGATACATCTTTCATATCGTCAGCTGTTTCATCCTCAGGAATATCGTCCGATACATCTTTCATATCGTCAGCTGTTTCGTTCTCAGGAATATCATCCGATACATCTTGCATATCATCAACGATTTCATCTTCAGGAATATCGTCCGATATGTCTTGCATATCATCAACGATTTCATCTTCAGGAATATCGTCCGATATGTCTTGCATATCATCAACGATTTCATCTTCAGGAATATCATCCGATACATCTTTCATATCGTCAACGATTTCATCCTCGGGAATATCGTCCGATACATCTTTCATATCGTCAACGATTTCATCCTCGGGAATATCGTCCGATATGTCTTGCATATCATCAACGATTTCATCTTCAGGAATATCATACGATACGTCTTGCATATCGTCAACGATTTCATCTTCAGGAATGTCATCCGATACGTCTTGCATATCGTCCTCAAAATCATCTTCCGGGAGATCGTCGGACACATCAACAATATCGTCTTCGCAATCGTCCTCGGGAAGATCATCAGACACATCCACCATATTATCTGAAAAGTCATCTTCTAGGAGATCATCAGACACGTCTACCATATCGTCCTCAAAATCATCTTCCGGGAGATCGTCGGACACATCAACAATATCGTCTGAAAAGTCATCTTCAGGTATGTCTTCTATTTCATCTGAAGAAGAAGCATCCGAGGCAGTGTCAAGGCCATCGGAAAAATCTCCGGTATTACTTGTATCGATATCTGAAGAAAATTCCGTTCCTAAGTCATCGCACATATGATCACCTCTATTTTCTCAATGAATTTTCAATGAGTTTTTCGTTAATTTTAATTTTTGTTGAATACTTAATTTTTCTCCACAAATGCACTTTAACGCAAGATAAGAGTTCAGGTGTAAACGGTTCATCGTTAAGCTCATTTTTAATAAGCAAACTTATTCTTGAGAATACTTTTTTAACCAATTCAAAATCTGTTGAGTCAGGTTTGAAATTTTTCACATATATTCTTCTTGCTATTTCTCTGGCAAGAATTCTTTGCGAATAATCACAAGTTTGCTTACAATAATGAATCACATTACATTCAGGATATGGCTTAAGCATTTCCGGTTTATTTTTCCAATATGTCGAGAGGCTTTTTATTCCTTCATCCGAAAGAGAAATGCTGATATTATTTTCCAAGCGATAATCAGGAGTAATAACCTCCTCCGGCTCATCAAGCTTATTAAAAAACAAGAATGCTTCACCCGGTTTTAGCTTTGACACACGCTGAATCATAGCATCAGACATATTAGAACTATCAGCAATAATTTGTTTATCTGCCGCTTCTACAAGCCTGAATACAACCTTCATGTCGGTTAAAGCAACTACATCGGTCCCCACTTTTCTAGGCGATTGATCCGCAATAACCAATCCGACACCATATGAACGAATCTCTGCAAGCATTCTCTTTATTAACCCCTGAGCAATTGAACTCGGATTAGCTTCACCTTGACCTGAATTCATATTAGAATCCAAAAGCACATGTGCCTCTTCAAGGAGAATTACATTTTTCAATCCGCCTTCGCCAACATAATTAGCATTAACATAAGATAAAACTGAGAGTAACAACAATGAAATAATCAGCGCTTTTTGCTCAGCATTTTCTATTGCCGCCAATTCAATTATCGTGGGCTTTGACAACAAATCTTCAATAGGTATCGAATAATAATTGTCAAACAAATTCACAAGGCTGTTAAGTCTAACAACGCCGGCTCTGCCTATGTTTTTAGCATCGCCTGTATAGCCTATTTCATCAAATGTTTGCTGAAAGCATTTAATAAAGTCAGTTATATTAAAAATTTTTCCTTTGTTATCCGTGGTATATGTATCAAGCCATCTGAAATCTGAATAACAGTTATTAATTGCCTCTTCAAAAATTTTATCAAGCGGAGTTGTCATTGAAACACCTGCTGCGAATGCTGTTTTCAATGTAGATTTATATGTTTCAAGTTTGACATTTTTCGGTGGCACAAACGGGTTATATACAAATGGGGAAATGAAATTCTTTCCCGGTGTAAACACCTGTAAATCCGGAATGCTTTGAACTAAAGCTCTGTATTCATTTTTTGCAGGCTCAATTACTAAAAACGGTATATGATGTTCTTTCCAAAGCCTGTCTAACATACCTACGGAAAACGTGGTTTTACCCGAACCCGGAGTACCTACAACCAGCATATGTTTTGCAAGGTCTTTAAGGTTGAAGCCGATTGTATCTCCTTTTGATGATGAACGAAGCTTACCGACTTCTATATCGCCACCGTTAATAATATTATCCGCATAAGTTTTTGCGGTTTTAACGGATTCATTTACATTGAGGCCGGCAGAAACATTTTCATCACCTATCGGCAGTCTAAAAAATTCAGATGCCTCCTCTTCGGTAACAATATAAGGAAATCTGCGAATCTTAGAAAATACCCCGATACTCCAAATAGAACTTTTCGAATTTATTTCATCTAACTTCTGATTAATTAACCACGGAAGCAAAAAATAGCTTTGTTCATTATCAAATGATAAATTGTCAATTCTATTTTGTGTTAAGTAGTTCTTTTCTTCCGTAACACTGACCAATTGACCAAAAACTCTTGATGAAATATTTGAAGTACCAACATCATCAGAAAAAACATTAATTGAGTATCTAAATAAAGGACCATCCTTCAATTCGGCATAATATTTATAATTTTCTGCTGGTTTTTGTGCAGCAGAAATACTAATATTACCCATTTCCATAATTCCCTGAGAAAGCGAATTAAGCACTTGCCCCATTTGTTCTACCGTTGTTTTTTCTTCATCTGAAAGTAAAATCGGTGTTAATTGAAGTGATAAAATGCTGTAAGGATAATCTACAATAGTATTAACTATCTTATCCAAACTTAACTGAGTTTCCAATAAACGATCTGCAGTATAGCAATAAGGAACCATTTGATTTTGCAAATTGATAACTCTTGTTTCTTTTGAAAGAGAAAATATATTATTTTCCTTTCTTAACAGATCAAATTCGGTATCATCAACTACAGATTCAACATCATACTTATTATTGGTAAGGCTGTTTTTTATCAACTGAATCGATGATTGAATTGAAGCTTTTAATGCATCATTACTTTTGTTAACAACTCTTACATTTATAAACAATTTAATTTTCGCTTTAAATGTTTGATTCTCTACAGGAGTAGTAATCCATAACAGTTCATACGAAATATCATTATTATCATTTAATTTGTAGTTTTGATAAAGTTCGGAAATCAATGCTTGCATATCGACTTTATACTTAAACAATATTTCTTCTTTTGTTTTATTACTGTATTCTGATTCTAAAATAGAAATATGAGGTATAGAAGTTATTTCAAGTGTACAAATTCCTGCATATTCACCATTTTGTAATAATGTAGTTTTTATCATACTATTCACCGTAATTATAAATTTTCATAAAACATAAAATATGAGAAAAAATACCGGATGGTATTACAGACAGCGTTGCACGCCACAAACTATCAATATAAACATTTCCGAAGTATACGCCAATAAAGACAACCAAATATGCAATAATAAACAATATTCCTATAAAACCTACAATTTTTTCCTATGTTTTGTGATTTTATAAGTCTTATTGACATGAGTAAAATACAACTTATAATTCCAACAAGAGCAAAAAATTCGGAAATCCCAAATTGTCTAAAATACTTAAAAATGGAAGCAAGTAAAAAACCGACAAATAAAAACAATCCTATGAAAAATGTGATAACACTTTTATCTTTTAAAAAATCTTTCGCCAATGAAATTGCAACTAATAAGGCAATAACAGGGATTATTAAAAAAGAAAGAATTGGTGCACTACTATATCCAAGTGAATAAGGCATACCACGTATATTGTTAATAAAATCAATAATTTGAGATATAAATGTAACAACAAAATATACTAAAGAGGAAAGTAGTCCAAATTTATTTCTATCGTCTAAATAAAATATACTAAAACACCGTTCTTATTTTATGGTTCATCTCTACCGCCATTTGGCGGATGACACCTTAATAACCTAATACAACCTTTAATCAAGCCCTTAATCGCTCCATATTTTTCAATAGACAAAATCATATATTCAGAGCAACTTGGTTCAAATACACACTTAAGTCTTATTCTGTCAGGCGCATAATGCTGATATAAATGAACAAACCAAATAAGTGAACGCTTTAAAAATATCGAACAATAAATCAACGAATCTATAAGAGTAAAAATAATAACAAAATATTTTTCATCTAAAGAAATATAATTGTGCCACCATTTACAAAATATAAATTTAGATATAAATATCGACACAGTTATCAACATTCCGAAGCCAATCAAACACAGAATACATTTTTTAAAACAGATTTTAGGACGATTAAGTGGATTATATGGTGCCGATTTTTTATTAGAAAAAACTACCGGAGCACCACCAACATCAAATTCAAATTCTTCCATACTAACCTCAAAACGGCAACGCAGTTGCGTTGCCGTTTGCATTTGTCTTTATTTAACAAACTTTCTTTCTCTCAGCATTGCTTTTGCAGCTTGAATACTTTGAGCTTGTGCACCAGCATCACGCATTGAAACAGTATATGATGTACCCGGAACAGTAATTTTCAAGGTATCTACTATATAATTTTGTTTATAAGAAGATTCGCCCTTACCAAAACATCCTTTACCTGTTTCAGTCATTATTCTTTCCACCAACCTGCTCTCTGTTGTAAAACAGGAAATATCCTGATAGAAGAAATCATTCGTAATTTCGTTGGTATTATCGCTCGTCATATCAAAAGTATATGAATACGTATACATTTGTGTTGCACTAAAGAATACCCAAGACACACAATATTTAGAGGAAACCGCTACATTCCCATCCACATTAACCCAGGCATCATCGTCAAATACATACGAACTCAAACAAATAGGTGGTATTTCATTGATCTCGCTTTCATCTAATCCAATTTTCTCCATCGCACGGTTTTTGATATTTAAAGAATTGCAACGCTCGCCTATCCTTCTTTGATACTCATCCATTGACATGGATTTCAGGCCCCTTTTGAGACATCCGCAACCGGAGCCGCCATACTCAGAAGCAAAAAAATCTATAACATCCCGCTGTTCTTTAGATTTTCCTTTTTTCAACTCTGCAAGTGCCTTCTTTGCTTTTACAGTCTCAATCACGGTATCAAAAACAAACCCCGTTATTAGTCCTGCCATTATAAAGCCCTCCTAAAAAAATATAATATCATCCTCATTAGAAATGAGATTCTAATTAGCCCGTCTTATCGCACACGCATACCGTCACATCAAGTTTCCGAGACTGAACCTACAGCCTCCAATTACCACAATATATTGAACTGGCATGCAATACTGTTTTATGCTGCCACCATTGTAACCACACACATCACAGCACAATTCGAACAGAAAAACAATCTGTTTTTATGCTCAAAAACAATCATAGACTGTCGAGATTATTGTATCAAAAGCATCCGCTCACTCCTATACTCTGTTTGCGTACACTCAACAAAAAAATACCGCACAACCGCATAATCTGCACAGTGAACCGGTTGTGGTGCGTTATACTAAATACCTCATCTTCTTTAAAATGAGTACATGTATTGTTACACCTGTGGTTCTGTGCTCTCGTTTTATGGGTAATCTATCTCGCCAGGTGGATGACAGCGCAAAAGTCTTTTAAATGTTTTAATTCCTCCAACCAATGTCCCGTACTTTTGAAAAGCCATTATCGCGTAATCTGAACACGACGGTGTCATAAAACATCTTAATCGCGTTTCTGATTTTGCGTACTTTTGATACAGTCGTACAAACCAAATGCAAGAAAACCTAGACGTAATTATCAAAAAAAAGAGAAAAACGATCCAAAAGTTTTTTAATGAAATACTGAGAACATTTCTTTCATGCTTATCCAAAAAATAGTACAGATAAGTTAAGCAAAAAGATAGCAAGCCTTGTAATACAACGAATAATATCGCCTTTAAATAATTGATTTTAGGTCTGTAAAGTTTTAATTCCGGTGCCGTTTTTGTATTTACTACCGGATCATTACAATAATGCTTCATCAAATCACCAACAAAAAAGGCCTCTGTCGCCACAAAACAGAGGTCTCAAATAGATTACATCTTCTTCTCGCGAAGCTTTTGCTTCATCGCTTGAATAATCGATTCCGAATCTGCTACGCCATCCATGGATATGTAGAGCTTATCACCTGGAACAACCATACAGAACTTGTTTGTTTCGACCTCGAATTTTTCGCCAAGGCTATGAGCCACTTCAGTTTCACTGCTTGTTGAAAATGATGTAACATCTTTATAGAAAAATTCATCCGTATTCTCGCTCTTTTTATCTTCATCCATATTAAAAGTATAACGATAAATATAAACTTGTGTTGCACTGAAGAAAACCCAAGAAACCTGATACGCCGAACTTACCCAACGTCCATTTGCTCTTTTCTTCGCATAAGCATTTTTGAACACAAATCCTTCAAACATTGCCGGCGGAATTTCGCTAATTTCTTCCTCGTCGAGCCCAATTTTTCCTAACGCTTTGGCCTTAAGATTCAGTGAATCTCTTTTCTGCTGCACCATCTGCAAATATGTATCGTCTGTAATGTTTTTTGACAAACATCCTTCCTCTTTACAGAAGTATTCAATTACTTGCTTTTGTTCTTTACTTTTTCCGTCGCACTCCGCTTTGAGAGCAGCCTTATCCGGATTACTTCCTAAACATCCCATGATAATTTCTCCTTAAAATTATTTGACATTGTGGCATTATAAACACTCTGGTTTGGTTACTCCTAAGATCTCAAACAATTGGTGTTTATCCAAATCGGAACATCCAATCATTTCAGACTCTGTTAAGCACTCTTCATAACTTGGCGATGTCCTAAAATACTTCCTCTTAAAATAATCGTATTTTATGTACGCCATAAAGTAGTAATATATACCCTTTGGTTCAATCATAAGCGCAGCATTTAAAAACTCTTCCGCTTTATCGATCTCTGCTCTTTGCGCCAAAAATGCTTTTTTGCCTTTTAAACAGCAAATTGCCGCATAAAAATATACTTCCGAATCATCAAAATTATCTTCTACTGCTTTTTCAAAGCAATCTAATGCTTTGTCATACATTTTCAATTTCAAATAACAGTATGCAGTTGCTTTGTTTGCATTGACATCAAATGGATTATTTTGTAAATCTTTTCTGTATGAATTTGCATATTTATTTACCATAGGTAGAGGCATACTATTAACACTATTAAAAGTCGAAATCGCAACCGGTCCTCCACAATATTTACAAATTGTATCGTTAATAGTTATAGGTGCACCACAACCACGGCACTTTAAATCTAATACTTCAACACCCAAAAAAACACACAGCCTCTCACTTACTATCCACATAAATAACTCACTAACTGATTATTGATTTATTTTTAGAAAAACAACATTATTAGACAAAACTATAATCAATATTCATTTCCTGATTATTATATCTAAAATATTTGATTGTTTCTATACGCTGTTTGAGTACAATTTGCAAAAAAATAAAGTGTTCATTAGATTCAATTTGTTATTCACTCGCTTAACAAGCTGAAGAAAATCATCAAAGCGATTTGATTATTATCCACTTTTGCAAATAAACTCACCATAAAGTTTCAACATGACGGTTTTGTTTTTTGTGTATATTAACTTGAAAAGACTTCATTTACAAGTATAAAAAGAGGTTTGCCCTGCAATTTGAGGTGAACCTCTTTTTGCGTGAAAATAATTTATAAATTTTTTTTGAAAACACATCAACAAAACTTGAATTTTTCTCCGTATTATAGAGGGGTATTTTTTGCTGTGGTGAAATTAAATGAAAACAAGGTGTAAAAAATTTTGATGAAATGCCCGTAATGCTGTCTGTCAATCAAGCGGCAGAGGTGCTCGGCATATCAAATGTCAGCTTGTATAAACTGATTGAAAAAGACAAATCGATCCCTGTTGTTCAATTGGGCAGAAGAAAATCCATTCCAAAAGAACAACTTAAGGAATGGATTGATGAAAAATCTAAAAGATAATTATCCGGCTATTTAAAAAGGCTTGTGGTAATGTTTGAGTTGCCAAAAGCAGAAAGGAGGCTATAGAATGGCAACGGATTTCATGCAAGAGAATGTTGCAAACACAATGGGTAATTTGCTCGGCTAAAATGTGGTACATTCATAAATGGTCAATAGATGGTCTTGAGCTGAAAATCGGAAAAAAACAAAAAATCTCACTCCGTAAAAAAGGGTGAGATTTTTTATTGCGAATTGAATTTTGAAATGCATTTCTGAAAAAGAAAAAATAAAAGGCAGAGATTATCTCTGCCCTTGGAGCTACTGGCCGGACTTGAACCGGCGACCTGCTGATTACGAATCAGCTGCTCTACCAACTGAGCCACAGTAGCAAATGTTATTCAAAACAAAAACAGCCTTGATTTAGCTGCTCACATATTATAAATGAACCGCGCTGTTTTTGCAATAGTAAAAAGCAAAAAAGTTCAGTTTTTGACAAACATATCATCTTGGATTGTGAAATCGCCGTATATGTGATAATATATTATAAGCTTGCAGGCTGTCTGTAATCGGATTTTCCGATTACTTCGCAAACAAGCTGTACTTTTTATTTAAAGGGGTAATATAATGAGCATAGCCGTAGTTACCGGTGCCTCCGGAGGTATCGGTGCCGAAATTGCAAAACGACTGGCACAGGACGGTTTTTCCGTTGCACTTATATATAACAGGAACGCCGAAAGAGCACAGAAAACGGCTGACGAAATAACTCTTTCGGGCGGCAGCGCAAAAACGTATAAATGCGATGTACGTGACAGCTCGGAAATAGCTTCGGCAATTGAAGCAATAGAGCGTGACTTCGGCGAAATAAGCGTACTTGTAAATAATGCCGGAATATCTGAGCAAAAGCTCCTCACCGATATTACGGATTCGGATTGGGAAAATATGATAAGCACAAATCTAAGCGGTGCTTTTTACTTTTGCCGTGCCGTACTACCCTATTTTATTCACAGAAAATCGGGTAGGATAATAAACATCTCCTCTATGTGGGGCGAGACCGGAGGCTCGTGCGAGGTGCATTATTCCGCGGCAAAAGCAGGCCTTATAGGTCTTACCAAAGCACTTGCAAAAGAAGTTGCTCCGTCCGGAATTACTGTAAATGCAGTATCCCCCGGCGTTATAAACACCGAAATGGTGACAAAGCTCGGTAAAGATACCGTAGATATGCTTCGTGAAGAAATCCCCGTAATGCGGCTCGGTACTCCCGAAGACGTGGCAAATGCGGTTTCATTCTTAGCCGATGACAGAGCGTCATATATTACAGGGCAGGTACTGTCCGTAAACGGCGGCATAGTTATTTAGTAATTACAAGGTTCAGTATACAAAAATTGTATAAGCAAAAAACGGGATGTAAAACTTATGTTTTACATCCCGAATTTATTATTTGTCTTTTTTATCGCCGCCTACTCTTGACCAATCGACAAGAATATGCTCGTTATAGAAATTGCTTCGTTTTTCAAGCTCTTCGTTTACAAAATCGGTTCCGTCACGCTCGAAGAGAGTCGGTGTATCAGAGAAGAGGTTTGTTCCTATACCGAGCTTATTGCCCTCTATCTCAACGCCGATACTTGCGAGCATTGTCGGCAGCATATCAAACGTTGCCCACTCGCGGTTATGGAAACGAGTATCGGGAGCCGAGGTGCAGTTAGGTGTGGGATTAAGTATAAGGTTAAAGCATGTACGTCTGTAATTCGGGTCAAAGTCCTTAAAGAAATTCTGATCCATACTAAGGTGGTCGCCGTTAATTACGATGGTAGTGTTCTCATAGAACGGCTGAGACTGTATCCAACGTACAAACTTAACCGTCTCTGCCTGGCTGTAGAATATTACGTTTGCATACTGCTTATCAAACGGAGTCTTGGCATTGGGAGAAAGGTAGCCGTCCGGGAAGTGCGTATCAGCCGTTTCCATAACGAAATAGAACGGTTTGTCTTCGCCTGCCAAGCGTGTAAGCTCCATCTTTGCATATTCATAGAGCTTATCATCCTCATAGCCCCACCAAACGCTGTAATCCTGAGGAATGAAGTTATCTTCCTTCGCACGCTTGTGGTCCATTATCTTGTAATCGCCGTGCTCCTCAAAGAAGTAGTCAAGTCCGCCGAAGGATGCATCTGCACCGAACATAACGGTTTGATTATAGCCCTGTTCTTTTAATATATCACCTATTGTGGTAGCTCCCGGCAGGAAGTTGTCGGCAGAGCCGTATGCATTTGCGCCGACCGGCACCTTCATGGGCAAGCCGCTACTCATATTCACCATTGAAGCCACAGACCAGTTGGCGCCCGTCGAGGACGGATTACCGCCGAAGCCCTCGGGAAGATCCGAGAAATTGTAGCCCTCCTTTGAGAGCTTTCCAAGGTCGGGAAGAAGATTTGTGTCCATATATCCGCCGAGCTCTTTTGAGAAATACGAGTTCTCCATAGATTCGAGATAAATATGGATAAGGTTGCGCTTTTTCTCCGGGAAGGTCATTTTAACCTTTTTGGGATCGGCAAAATTATCTTCTATGTACGGCGAATCATCAGCATAAGCCGCATAGAGCTTTTGAAGAGAAAGCTTTTTTACACCGAACGCCACGCCGCCGGAAAGCATAAGAAGTGCCAAGAAAAGAGCCGTGAGACGTCTTGCAAGTCCCGAAAATACGGTGCGCTGTTTTTCGTGAAGCTTGTACAAGATTTTTCTCGTTGAAAAAGCAAATACGCAAAACAGAACTGTTACCACAGCCGTAAGCAAAACAGGACCTTGGAACAGCGTATTCATAACCTCGGGGCTTGCGCCGCCGGTGTCGGAATTCAAATTTATCATCATCTGGTCTGGTGTAAGTCCGGCAAATGTATCTGCCGCCCAGATGGAAGCCGTGAATGCCGCCATACCGAGAGCAGCAAAAAGCACCGACAAAATACGAAGTATCCATGCGCCGACCTTGTGCTTCGGCTTTGTGTGTGAAAAGGATATTACACCCTCGACAACACCGCGACCGAACAAAAATACAAGCCCGACAGCCAAAACAAACACAAAATACTTGAGCGGATACCATTTACCGTGCGCCGATGTCAAAAGCACATTCGGTATTTTCAGTATCAGCGACATAATTCCGAGTGATGCCAAGTTACTCACTAGAGTATCGCGTAACACAGCAATAATGCAAGCAGGCGCGTTTCTCTTGCGCGTCAACAGAAAAATATCCGCAACGCTCAAAAGAAGTCCCGCAAGAACTCCCAAGAACCAAAACATATATATCCCTCTTTCATTACATTGTAACGGTAATTTTACCATATATAAAATCCGTTTGCAAGGATATTTTTTCGCAATGTGCACAAACAGGAAACGCATAAAGTAAAAGCCCCGTAATTCCTGATAAATAAGGGGTTTTACGGACACAAGAATCCGCAAAACCCTTTATTAAATATATTTAGTTGTAAATTACACTTTGCCGTATCAAGCTTGTTTCATTGCTCATCGGAAAACAGCCTTTCCGCGTATCGCACAGCGCCCATGGCGTCCTTTGCGTAAGAATCGGCGCCTATTCTGTCGGCATAATCCTGAGTCATAACGGCTCCGCCTACCATCACCTTACATTCGGGATAGCGTTTTCTTAAAAGGCGAATGGTCTCTTCCATATTCACAACCGTTGTAGTCATAAGCGCACTCAGACCCACGAGCTTGACCTTCTCTTTTATTGCTGTATCAACTATAATTTCCGGGTCAACATCTTTGCCGAGGTCGATTACGTCAAAGCCGTAGTTTTCAAGCAATACCTTAACAATGTTTTTCCCTATGTCGTGAATATCGCCCTTGACGGTGGCTATAACTACCTTATTCTTTTTCTCGCTGCCGTTCGCTTCGGCAGGTATGCTTGCCTTGATTTCGTCAAATGCCGCCTTTGCCGCATCGGCACTCATAAGAAGCTGAGGCAAAAAGATTGTTCCGTCCTCAAAACCTTTACCGACAATATCAAGTGCCGGTATCAAATATAGATTTATAATGTCAAGAGGCTGTTCCGTCTTTAAAAGCTCTCTTGCATTCTCCCCTGCCGCTCCTGAAAGCCCGTTTATAACCGCAGTTTTAAGGTCGGTTTTATCATTTTTTGCCGTCGGTGCCGAATCCGACGTCTTGCTTATGTACGTCTCAAAATTTTCATCGTACCCGTTAAGCGCGCAATAGGAATAAAAAGCATTCATCATACTGTCGGATTTCGGATTTATAATACCTGCCGAAAGTCCGCTGCCCATGGCAAGAGTGAAAAATGCCGCGTTTATGTTATCGCGTTTCGGAAGACCAAAGGAAATATTTGAAACTCCCAAAACCGTATTTACGCCGAGGGTGTTGCGAACATATGACAGAGCCTGTAACGTTCTCTTTGCGTTTTCAGCCCCGGTGCTTACGGTCATAGCAAGCGTATCTATTATGAGGTCCTTTTTATCTATACCGTATTCCTTTGCGGTATTTATTATTTTCTCGGCTATTTTGATTCTGCCCTCGGCACTTTCGGGAATACCGCTTTCATCAAGCGTAAGGCAAACCACGACTCCGCCGTATTTTTTAGCGAGCGGAAAGATTTTTTCCATGCTCTCTTTTTTGCCGTTTACCGAATTTATAAGCGGCTTGCCGTTATATATGCGAAGTGCCTGCTCCATTGCCGCGGGATCGGAGGTGTCAATTTGAAGCGGAAGATTTGTAATTCCCTGTATGCCCCTAACGGTATCACACATTACTTTCGGTTCATCGATTTCGGGCAAACCGACGTTAACGTCAAGTACATCCGCTCCGCATTCGACCTGAGACAGAGCCTCGGAAAAGATATATCCGCTGTCGCCGGAAACGAGTGCCGCTTTAAGTTTTTTCTTGCCTGTCGGGTTTATTCTTTCACCGATTATTATAGGTCTTTCGCCTATTACAGCCGTTTTTGAGTATGATGTGACTGCTGTAATGCTTTTTTGCTTTACAGGTAAAACAGGGATATCCTTGCACAGCTTTACAGCCTCTTTCAGGTGCTCAGGCGTAGTTCCGCAGCAACCTCCGAGCAGCGAGACACCCATTTCGGCAAGTTCCTTTAAATCATTGGCAAACTCCTCCGGTGTGACATTGAAAAACGTAACTCCGTTAACACATTCGGGTAGCCCCGCATTGGGATTTACTACCAAAGGCGTGCTTGAATATTTTAAAAGCTCCGGTAAAAGAGAAAGCATCTGACGAGGTCCGAGTCCGCAGTTAAAGCCTATTGCGTCAACACCGAGCCCCTCGAGCATAAATACCGCCGTCTTGATGTCGGAGCCGGTAAGCAGCTTGCCGCTCTCATCAAATATCATGGTTACAACTATCGGCAAGTCACAATTTTCCTTGGCGGCAAGAACCGCCGCTTTTATTTCGTATGTGTCACCCATCGTCTCAATAAGCACAAGGTCTGCGCCCGCTTTTTTGCCCGCGATAACCTGCTGCTTGTAAAGCTCGTATGCCGTCTCAAACGGTAATTCGCCGTACGGCTTTAAGAGCTTTCCCGTAGGTCCCAAATCAAGAGCGACAAAGGTTTTATCCTTGCCGGACACGGCCGTTTTAGCTATATCTATCGCGGAAGTAACAATTTCCTCCACCGTGTAATCGGTACCCTTGAATTTCAGCGCATTTGCACCGAAGGTGTTTGATTTTATTATATTACAGCCGGCGTCCGCATACGCCTTGTGAATGGCATAAACGGTATCCCGATGAGTAATATTCCATGTTTCGGGAATTTCGCCGGCAGAAAGTCCGTTTTTTTGGAGCATTGTACCCATGGCTCCGTCAAAAAACAATCTCTCTTTGCCTAAAAGGTCGATAAATTTCATAGCTTAACCTCTTCTGAATTCGCAGTTTTTATTTCCGCATGCGGCGCAGGCGTTAAAATTACAGTCCTTATCCTTGGTAAGCCCTATAAACGCCGTAACGGACTTTGTGGGTATCATCATACAATTCTCCGACAGGGTAAGCCCTATGCGCTTGGTGCAGTCAAGCAGCTTAAAAAACTCCTTTTGGCTCTCAAGCGACAAATCGGCATAACCGGGGCTGAAGCGCGGTCTTAAATAATAGCCTCGCTTCTCCTCTTCCTTTGCTATATTTTCGCAGACGTCATCGCAAAAGCTTTCGACAGCCGCCGCCGTTGCCGCTTGCATAACCGCCGCTCGCGCGGTGTCAACTCCCGCGTACCGTCTTACGAGAATATCGCTCTGCATGCCGAGCGTTGCGGCAAAAAGCAATATTCTGTCGGAATTTCTCAAATGCTTCACAAGCTTTTCGGAATGAAATTCGATACCGTCAAGCTTTACGGCACTGTCGGACAGGTATTCGAGTTTGCACTCTCTGTACAGACTTCTCGGCTGAATCGACGTAATTATTTCAATTTTAACGTGATTGATAAGGTCAAGGGTTTTTTCGTCCGCCTCACGGCCTTTATAGCCGAGATAGCGAAGAACTTCCTTTGTGTTTATATCCATAAATGAAACATCCTCTGTGCCGAAAAAAATCGTTATTACATTCTTTTTTATAATAATACAAAAGCAGTAGGAATTCAACAATTTAATTTCTTGACTTAAGGCGGCTCTTATTTTAAAATTAAGCTGTAAAGGGAGTGAAGAAATGCGACTTGACAAATTTTTAAAGGTTTCGCGTATCATAAAAAGGCGTACTGTGGCAAACGAGGTGTGCGACGCAAAGCATGTCAACGTAAACGGCAAGCCGGCAAGAGCATCTTACGATGTAAAAGAGGGCGATGTTATTGAAATCACCTTCGGGCAAAAGGTCACAAAATATCAGGTCTTGAATGTAACCGAATATGCAACAAAGGAAAACGCGTCGTCTATGTATAAGGAGCTTTAAAATGGGCTATATCGAAGATTTACGCAAGCTGATAGGTCACAAAAGAATTGTTCTCAACGGCAGCCTTGTAATCATAGAAAACAAAGACGGGAAAATTTTGATGCAAAAAAGAACATACCCGAAGGGCAAGTGGGGGCTTCCCGGAGGTCTTATGGAATTGGGCGAGTCAACCGTTGAAACAGCTGTAAGAGAGGTTCGGGAGGAAACTAACCTTACCGTCGAAAATCTCAAGCTGCTCGGTGTGTATTCCGGTAAGGATCATCTTTGCAAAGCGGAAAACGGCGACGAATGGTATGTTGTCGTGACCGCCTACACCACAAAGGATTTCAGCGGGACGCTTATGATAAACGACGGCGAATCGGAGGCTCTCGAGTGGTTCTGTCCGGAAGAGATACCGAAAAACATCCCGTCTACTCACCGCCTTGTGATAGACGATTACAAAAACGGCTTATAAAAACAGGCTTTTTAAAAATAAAAAAGGACTAAGCTCTTGCTTAGTCCTTTTTTGGAGCTGATAGGCAGACTCGAACTGCCGACCTCATCCTTACCAAGGATGTGCTCTACCACCTGAGCCATATCAGCAAACCGCACTACTTGCGAATGCTTGAATATTATACACAAGGAACTACCATTTTGTCAACACTTAATTTGAATAAGGAGAGGCTTTTACGTCAATAATTTTCAAAGAAGTGCGAAACAGGGCTGTTTTAAGTCTATTTTCCCCAAGCTCGGCACAAAAACAAAAAAATATACTTTTTTAAGCTTACGCATATCCGGATACTTTACAAAAACAACCGCAAATTTCAATTTCACATATACAAAAAGTCGTCTGTTTCTTGTGCGAACTCACAAAAATGTAACAATAATATCGTCACTTATACATATTGTATGTCTAAATACTACAAATTACCCGTAAAAAGAATATTAAACTTGCAAGAACTTCGCGTAAAGTGTATAATATTGTCATATTATATTGAGGGATTTTGCGCTTTATTTATCATTTTTTTGGTGTAAATTACTCATTCAGTGTAAAAACAGTATGTATGCATGTAAGGTAATTCAAGGAGGAACATTTTGGGCGGAGATTTACACTGCCACACCAAGCTGTCCGACGGCTCACTCGGAATAGAGGACTTGGTTCTTTTGGCAAAAAAGAAGGGAATCGAGACAATAGCCATAACAGACCATGACTGTCTCGCAGGTACAGTAAGAGGAAAAATAATCGGAGACAGATACGGGGTGAATGTCATTCCCGGGGTAGAGCTGTCATCAAGAGACGAAAAAACAGGAAAATACGTAGATATACTTTGCTATCTCAGCGACGCACCGGACAGGCTCCAGGGGCTTTGCCACAAAAACTCGCTTGCCCGTAAAAAAGCAGCTCATTTTATGATGCTTCAGATTACAAAGCGTTATCCGGTATCGGCCGAATTTATCATCAAATGCGCCACCGGGTCAACAAATATTTTTATTCCGCATATAATGCAGGCTCTTATGGAGAGCGGCTATACAAACACCATTTTCGGTGATCTTTATAACAAGCTGTTCAACAAAGAGTCCGACGGCAACATTTTGGTAACGCCGAAATACCCCGATATCGAGGAGGTTGTCGGTGCGATTCACGACGCGGGCGGTATAGCGGTTCTCGCTCACCCGTATCTATACGATAACGTCGACTCAATACCTCGTCTTATAGAATGCGGAATTGACGGAATTGAGGTTTGGCATCCGTCGGCAACCGAAGCACAGCGCGCCGAGCTTAAAAAGCTCGCTACCAAAAACAAGCTTTTAATGACAGGCGGAACAGATTTCTGCGGTCTTTACAACAGGTATCCGGTTTCCGTAGGCGACATTGACGTTCCCGATGATGCCGTTACAAAGCTTCTCGGATACAAGGCCAAAATCAGAAGAATGCAGAAAAAGGCTCAAAAAGCCGCTGAGGAAGCCGCAAAGTCAAATTAACCTAAGAAAGGCAGCCTTTAAAAAGGCAGGGTTTACTATGGACGACAGCGATGTAAAAATTTTCAAAAAAGAAAAAAGAGATGACAAATTCGACGAGATCGGCCTTATCTCCAAAATGAACGAGGAGAGAGGCAACGGCAACATCGACAAATCAAAGAGGCTCGGCTCTTATCTTGCTTCGATTTTTCTTGACAAGGACGTCCTGCTTCAAAAGCTTCGTCCGATTATCGGCGATAAGGAGTACACAAAGGCCGAGAGTTTCCAGATAAAAATCCTTATGTTCTTTGCCGCCGAGTATCAGCTCAACTCGCTTTTGCCAAATAACATACTCCGGAACACGGCAATAAATGCCCTGTACGATGACATACACGACAAGGCAGAGGAATTCTACAAAGAGTTCTCCGATGGTGCCGAGTACAGCTTTTATTACCTCGCCGTCAGAAAAAACGACGACATATCGCAAAACATAGGTAAATGTTTCTCAATGCTATGCGGTAAGGGTAAGGAAAACGAGGAATACGCCTCCCTCGGCTCGGAGCTTTGGAGCGGCGTACTCGAAGAGGTAGAAGAAATAATACGCAAGTATGAATTTGTCGGTATGAAAAAATAAATTTAATATTGCGTTCGGGGACTGTAAAAACTTATGTTTTTGCAGTCCCCTTTTGTGTTGCGGACATTAGAACATAACGGAAACACCGCCCCGTTTTACCGAGGCGGTGTTTCCTATGCAATAAATTAAAATGAAAAGGGCAGGTTTGCCCCCCTTGCCTCGGCGGAAAAAAGGGCAGAGCCGCCGAGACAGCTGCAAGGGGATGAGGAAAATGTACGGAAAAGCCGTTCGGAATATAAGCCCGAAGCTTTTCGTATGACAGAAACCGACGGCGTTTCTATCAATCGGTACGAACCAAACGCCTGTCGATTAGCACGAGAGTAAAATGTAATACGGATTTAAAACAAATCCTTTGAAAAGCTCTCGTACAAACAAAAAAGGCGCTGTGAACTACATCACAACGCCTTCGCTGTTTATGCTTAGATTTTACACCGAAAATATTGTTTAGTCAAGATTAAATGCGACGCAAAGTCATATTTCGTAACATTTCACTTAACTAAAGCGTTTACGGTTTGCCTGTTTGTTGTATTTTACAACCGGATTACTGTTTTGCCCCTTTATCAAACATCTCAAGAGCCTTAACGCTGACGGCATAGCAGCCTGCAAGACCCTCGGCGTTCATATTGTCATATGTATCGCGGCGAGTATGATAGTAATCCTCAAGCTTATGATTAAGACCCGTAACGCCTGTTGCTCTGAAGCCCGCCTGTGCAAATGCGGCAGAGTCGGTAGCACCGCCGAGCGGAGGAACCCAGCCCTTTTTGCACGGAATATTCAATTCTTTTGCTGCTTCCATAAAGAGGTCGGAGACGTCCTTATCGGCTTTAACGGTACCGTTAAGGTCGCGATAATTCGTCATAAGATATTTCGGGTCATGAATTGTATCATATGAGAAAATAAATGTGGGAACGTCGTCGAACTCTCCCTTGTGAGCCTCGCACCAAGCTTTTGCTCCGCGAAGGCCGGCTTCCTCTGAACCGGTAAGGATAACGCCTACCTCTGTGTTTTCAAGCTCGATGCCGTTATCCTTGAGAGCCTTGAGAATTGCAATACCCATATAGCAGCCCGAAAGGTTATCGTTGGCACCGTCAACAATGCGGTTTTTATTCCACATCCAATAAAGGCCTACAAGGAACGGAACAAAAAGAAGTCCCCAAAGAGCCATTTTGAAAAGATAAGAGGAAGTATCTATAACGCCGAAGGAAATACCGTTTTGGGCCATATAAATAATGGATATTACCATATAATAAACTGCGCCGAGAGCGCAGATTACGGCATGACCCTCAAAGCCTATGCCGCCGAGCGCATAGTTTACAGGCCACTCCCAAGCAGCGTCCGGATGTCCGTTAAAGAATATGCGGCGTTTTACTTCGCCGGTGCACTTTTTAACTGCGGTAACATTGTGACCGGTAAGCTCGGGGAAGAAACGGTCAACGCATTTTTTATAAAGGCCGAACTGTAAAAATACTATTGCAAGACCTGCAACAATGAGAATAAGCGAAATAATCGGTGCCACAAAGTAAAGCGCGATTGCCAAAAGAACGAAGGTAATCGTAAAGTATATCCAGCCGAAGAATGAGCCGGGGTTTTCTTTAAACGATTCAACGTCCGCACGTTCGCAGCCGCAATCCTCTTTAAGAACTTTTGCCATATACTCGCAAGCCTCTTCCTCTCCCTTAGTGCCGGGGCTGCGGGTATCCATATCCTTACAGATATGCGTGATTTCGTCAATCATGTACTTTGCTGCTTCGTCTTTTTTGTCAATAAGCGGTTTTAAATCCATATGAACTCTCCTTCTCAAAAGTATATCTAATATTTTATTATAGAAACTGTGCAAAGTCAATAAAAATTACCTTTGAAACGATTTTTTATATTCACGTAGTACAATACAATGTTGTGAACTGTCAATTTATGCATTTTATGCCTCGACTTATGAGACAAAATGTTGTATGATAACAAAATAAAATATATTTTCAAAGCAAGTGAGATGAAAAACGAATGTCTTTTATAGCCGGTACCGGTAAAACAAACGTCGATATTCTTTATGCGGGTCTTAAAAGGCTGCCGCAGTTGGGCGAAGAGCTTTATTCAGACGGTTTCAAGCTGTGTCTCGGCGGAGGAGTCCCCGGTACAATGGTGAATCTCGGCAGACTGAACATTCCGGTTAGAACCGCCACGTGGCTCGGTCTTGATATGTTTTCGGATTTTGCGTCCAATGAGTACCGCGACAACTCCGTGGAAATCACAAACCTTTATGAAGGCGGTGTACTTCCGCTTAACATAACGTCGGCAATGATAACTCCGGAGGACCGTACATTTGTAACATACGGCCCCGACGCCGAAGAAAATGATGTTACCGCGGAAAAAATTTACCGAATGTCAACGGGTGCCAAAATAGTTGAAGTTCAAAACGGATACTATGACGTATACAGAAAATTAAAAGACGAGGGCACGCTTCTGGTGCTGGATACGGGATATACCGACGATATGAGCCTTTCGCTCTACCGTGACCTTATAGAGCTTTGCGACTACTATGTCCCAAATCAAAAGGAAGCTATGAAAATAACCGAAACAGCATCGCCCGAGGACGCCATTTCGGTGCTGTCAAGATATTTTGAAAATCCCATGGTCAAACTTGACAAAGACGGCTGTATGGGTATGGAGGGCGGCAAGGTCTTTACCGTTCCCGTAATAGACGAATATGTGCGCGTGGACTCTACAGGAGCAGGCGACGCATTTCTTGCCGGATTTATGTACGGACTTTTTAACGATTACCGGTTCAGGGACTGCATACTGCTCGGAAATTTAACGGGTGGTAAATGCGTAACGGGCGTCGGCTGCCTCACCGAGTATCTCACGGAGGAAGAGCTACTTAAAAAATTCAACGAATACAAAGCCGAATTTTTTGAATAAGGAATAAATAATGGAAAATAATATAAATAATTTAAGTCCCCTGACTCTTGCGTTTCTCGGCGACGCGGTTTACGGCTTGCTTGCAAGAAAACGCCTTGTGCTTGAAGCAAATCGCCCCGCCGATAAATTACATAAGCTTTCGGTTAAGACGGTTAACGCCGCTGCTCAGGCAAATGCGGCAAAGCTTATAATGCCGCATTTGACCGACGACGAGCTGTCGGTTTTAAAGCGCGGCAGAAACGCTCACACCAACCACACACCTAAAAACCAATCCGAGGGTGATTATCACTATGCCACCGGACTTGAAAGCTTATTCGGATGGCTGTTTTTAAAGGGCGAAGAAAATCGTCTTGAAGAGCTGTTCCGTATGATATGCGAAGGCGGCGAAGAAAACGCGGACAGAGAAAATAACTTATAAAATCGCAAGAGAATTTACAGTCAGCATATTTTATTTTTTGGGCGGAGGCATTTTGTATGCCGTATCCGTAAACAGCTTTCTTGCGCCAAACGGTATAATAAACGGAGGCTTTACAGGGATAGCCACCATACTCAACAGGCTTTTTTTGTTGCCTATCGGCACAGCGGTATTCATTATGAACATACCGCTTTTCTTTTTGGCATACAAAAAGCTCGGCAAAGGCTTTATAGTCAAAACGGTTTTCGCAACATTTACAGTATCGTTTATAATAGATTACACCTCCGCTTTTTTGCCGGTATATTCGGGTGACCGACTTCTCTCGTCCCTTTTCGGCGCGGTTACCGGAGGCGCAGGGCTCGCGCTTGTCTTTGCCCGCAACGCAACCACGGGCGGAGTTGATACGGCTGCAAAGCTTATAAAGCTGAAGCATCCGCACCTGTCTATGGGACGGATCATTTTATTTTTCGATATTTTGGTCGTCGGCTCGTCATTCTTCGTGTACAGAAGCGTCGAAAACCTGCTTTATTCAATAATCGTAATATATCTAAGTTCAAAAACCATTGACTACCTGCTCTACGGTACAGGCGACGGCAAGCTGATATTCATAGTTACGGAGCATAGCGAGGAAATAAAAGAAAAAATAACAAAGGATTTTCGTCGCGGCGTCAGCGTATTAAACGCACGCGGAGGATACACGGATAAAGAAAAGAGCGTTTTAATAACCGCCGTAAAAATACAGGAGGCAGCATTTATTACGGCGGCAGTCAAGGAGACCGACCCAAAGGCTTTTTCCGTAATTACGGGCGCTGACGAAATAATCGGCGAGGGCTTCAGATATTAAATTTTCGTCTCCCGAAAACGCTGCCGCTCAATCCTTTAAAAGCCCGTTGAATTTTTCGGTAAACACCCTTGCCAGCGTAGCGTGCCCGTGCTTTGTGGGGTGAATATCAAGCTTTTCATCCGTGCCGTAAAAGTTTTCGGCATCCTCATTCATCTCCGGAGCAACATCAAAAACAAAAACCCTGTTTTTTGTTTTGCAAACATTTTTTATCGAGTCATTAAGTCTCGTAACATACCTGTTTGCCGTTTTCCCGACGTTTATATATGAAAAATTGAGCGTTTGCTTTAGGAACGGGTTGTAAACCGTTTGCACTATGATATAGGCATCGGGATTCATATTTTTTATTTCATCGATTATGCACGAAAGATTTTTTTCGTATTCATCGTATATATTTGTCACTTCCTCAGGGAAGAAGCCCTCGCCGTGCAGCAGGGCGTTTTTAAGTGCGTCTATCATAATGTCCTTGCGGTGAAAAAAATCATTCCCGCCTACGGATACAACAATCGCATCGGCATTTTTTATATCTGCCGCAGTCTTTTCGTCCGACAGACTTTTCAGCACCTCGCCGCTGTCATAACCGCTGACGGCGTCATTATTCAATACCGCTCCGATATTATCGGAAAACAGCGTCAAATAATTATCCTCCTGTGAATCCAGTCCGTAGCCTGCGGCTATCGAATCGCCTATCGCGGTAACGACTCGCTCGCCGTACGGCGGAAATGATGTGATTTTTCCGCTGACGCTTTCGTTTCTTCCGCACGCCGAAAAAACAATAAGTACAAACAAAATCACAGCCGACATTTTAAACAGCTTTTTCATATGAGCACCCCGACACTTTTTATTGCATTCAGTATTTTGTGCCGACAAAGCCCCGATATGCAAAAATCCGATACGGTATACGCCGTATCGGATTTTTTATTTGCCTTTTTGGTTTAGCTTTTCACTTTTTCTTTGCTTTCAGGCTCATATGTATTAAAAAGGTCGTTTACATTGTGCTTACCTGTGTGGTGATACGGGCGAAGCTTTAAAATTATCCACCCCACAACAGCACCTACCGTATTACACACAGTATCCTCCATGGTATCAATAAGTGCATAGCGCATTGGATCTCTTGCAGCTATGACATTCGGCAGGCCTATGCCGTGCTCTTCCGCCGCCTTTTCGGCAAGAGCAAGCGACCAATGCTGAGCGTCGCCTATCTGCGGAGCCACCTGGTCGAACACAAACTCGAAAAGTTCCCATGCGGTACCGGCAAAAAACGATATACCGAACGCTCCGAAAATCACAATCGGCAAATCAACCTTAACCTTATCGCGCTTTTGCATACATACCAGTATTTCGTATCCTACAAATGTGCAAAGGACTCCGCCTACACTGTGCATTACAAGGTCATACGCAGGGAAGCTGTAATAAAGGTCCATATATGCGCCGCCGAACGACCCCATAAACAGCCCTGCCGCCAAAAAGTCCTGAATATACGACGGAACATAATGCATCCACCGTTTTTCCGGAAAAATCATAAATATTTCCCACAGGAACATAAGCAGCAAATTGGCCGCCGTTTGCAAGCTCTGCTGAACGTCCTTTCTCACAAAAACCGAATCAATGAACGCCGCAACCATAACGGCTCTGAGAACCCACCAATATATTATTTCCCATTTTTTCGCCTTGTTTTCACCGTGCAATATACGATTTATATAAGCCTTCGTATTTACCCCTCCGTTCCTTTTTCAACACATTTTAAAATTGTGTCAAATCTTTTCTTATAGGATAACACATTCAAAAGGATTGTAAAGAGTAAAATTATTAAAAATAAATTAAAGTTTGATATTCCTTGCGTTTTTAAGGCTTACAGCGGCAGTAGGCATTATTCGCTTATTACTATACCCTCTTTTACGCGCTTCTCGGCGAGCTCTTTTGTCACGCGCTCTTTTTTGTCGCCGGTGAGGTCATAGAAGAACATCGGTATCATACAAAGAAGAAGCGATATGCCCGGGACTATCGAAATAAGCGAGAACATACCCTCTCTTATGCCGTGCGACATGGTGAGCGGATTTACCGTATAAGAGGTTCCTATTTTGTTAAGGTCAAGCTCGGTCAGGATATACATAAGCACTATGACGCTTGTTGAAACCGCATTCCCGAGCTTACTTACAAAGGACTGGCAGGCATTTCCGAGCCCATTCTGCCTGCGGCCCGTGGTCAGCTCCATATAGTCAAGGCAATCGCCGACCATTGCGGAAGATACGCAGTTTATAACTCCGCACGGAACGCAAGAAAGAATAACAAACGGTATACACGCCCAGAAATGATTGTAGCCTATAAAGAATGTGATAAAACTCGAAACAAAGCCGAGTATGCAGGAAACGACTATAAGCTTTTTGTAGGACACTCTTTTGATAAGCTTCGGAACTATAAGCATTGCCCCGAACATACCGACAGCCGTCGCCACGGCAAACACCGTATTTACAAGCGATATACTCGACTGTAAAGCCTGCTCTGTCTCCTCCGGCGACAGGCCGGTAATATCCTTTCCGATATAGAACGAATATCTTGCAACGTGTATTGCCGCCGCCTGATACATATATCTGCCCGACGCCAATATGCCCATTATAACAACAAGCATAAGCGGCTTGCATTTAAATATGAGCTTTAAAGAGGACGGCTCACCCTTTTTACGCTTCGGCGGCTTGGGTATTTTGACGCGCTCCTTAACCTTGAAATACGTCATTACAAAAAGCAAATTGCCTATTATAGACGCCACCAAAGCAATCGACATATACTTTGTCTTTTCAAGCGCAAGTCCCGAGAGTCCTGTAAGAGACGGAAGTACAAAGCCGAGTATCATAAATATGGCCATTGGTACGGCCGAGCCTATACCGTTTGTGGTTCTCGCTATTGACAGTATACTGCCGCGCTCCGAAGGATTCGGAGTCATCGCGTTCGGGAGACTCCAGAACGGGACATCGGACATTGTGTATATCATTCCCCATAAAACATACGTAACCGACGCATATATCATCTTTGCGGTCATCGAAATATCGGGAGCGTAAAACAGCGAGAGCGTAAGCAAAGCTATCGGAATAGGCGTTGCGATAATATAAGTCAGCATTTTGCCGTGCTTCGGCTCGTGGGCGTCCATTATCATACCCATAAGAGGGTCATTGATTGCGTCCCATATTCTTGCCAAAAACATTAAAAGCAATACGAATATAGGTGTTACTCGAAGCACATTCAAGTAGAAATCGGATATATACGACGACATTATCGCATATATCATGCCCTGCCCGAGTGCTGAAACGGAATATGTTATAAATTCTTTTTTAGGAACGTATTTCCTGTTAGGGTCATCAAGCATCTTGTTTTCCATTGTCTTCCTCCCAATCATAAATTTATCTAATTTTAACATAAAAATATAAAGAGTACCACATTTTAATGTTAAATTCACGTAAAAAACAAGATGTCCTTATTTGTTAAATATAACGAACAACGACGTGTAAATGTATATTGCTTTACACATATTGCCGCTGCGGAATATGAAAATTGCCGAAGAGACGGTATACGTTCAAAAGGAACGCTCAGCCGTCACTTCGGCGTTTGTGTAAGCTATATTTAATTGCTCTCTCCGAAAAGCCGGAGTACAATGCCGCGCGATGACTCCGGAGTGCACATCTCGCCGCCGCTTGCTCAAGACTTAATATCGGGCTGCACAGTATATACTATGCAGCAAAGGGGGTATCGGCAACCGTGCTTGCTTCGCGGCATCATCATGACGTTGCAACGGCATTTGCGTAAACCTTGTCGAGAAATTCATCAGTATAGTGCTTATCCATAAACTGCTCAAAGCGATTTTGCGGCGCAACTCCCTTGTCACGAGCATTTCTGCGAGATACGGCTTCACAGGACAGAATAATATCTATAAGAATAAGAATAAACATTATCCAGAAAAGCACCTTACCTATTTTAAGCGGTATTTTATGTATCAGCTTCATAAACAGCGGATATATGAGTTTAACCCATACAAGACCCATAATCCCCCAGAATACCGAATAAAGAGCGCAAACTCTGCCGTTGATATTAAGCGGCATTTTGCTGTAATCCCAAGATACGTGACCAAACACCAGCTCTTCACCGAGAGAGCAGATGTATTCGGCAACGGTGCCCCAAATATATGACTTGATAAATACTTTCCACCAAGCCTTTTTTGTATCCTTAAACAAAAGATAGCTCAAAAGCACGCCTCCGAGACCGTAGGCAAGGCCGAAGGGCCCGTAGATAAGAGATTGGCGACTCTCCCAATATCCGTGCTTCAGATAGCAAAACACCATCTCCACACAGTAGCCTATAACATTACATATCATAAAGATATAGAAAACCTCATAGCCGCTGAGATGATTATCGTCATCTGTTTCAAAAAAATTCTTTTTTAACTTTTGATTTGCGTTTTTTATTTTTTTCTTGTCAAGCCTCTTTTTCTCCATAAGCCATTCTCCTTTATAGACAATTGTTGATAAATATAATACAGTCTATTTGTGAACGAAATATGAACAGAAGCGTACTTTTTAGGCAAATAAATAACAATAGCGTTGTTTTATGTCAAAATAAACAGCGTCAAGTATTGCGTCATTAAAACAAAAAACTCCGACCGGCACCCGAGTGCCTATCGGAGTTTTACAGTCATTTCAGTCAAAACAATATGTAAAGCTGATTACCTTAACAACTTTCAGACGATATCGGGAGCATAACCATAGCGTGAAATTCCCTGTTTTTATCATCATAGAACCACGAATAGCTGCCGCCGTATTTCTCAGCTGTCTTTTTAATACTTTTTATTCCGTATCCGTGAGACTGTGCGTCCGGCTTGGCGCTCACAAGAGTTTCGTTTTCGCATTTTGGTGCTGTCAAGGCTGTATTTATGACGCTGACCACGCAGCTCTTACCGTCAATGGTATAAAGAGAAAACTCAATTTTACCGTTTTCTGCTTGCTTCGCCGCCTCAAAAGCGTTGTCAAGCAGATTGCCCACCATTGCCGAAATATCGCTGTCATGCACAAAGGACAGATTCGAGGTTAAAGCCTTGGCATTAAAATCGAGGCCGTTTTTACTGCAAAGAACCGTATATTTGCCTATGATAATATCAAGCATCTTATTTCCGGTAAGCTGCGATACCGCGTAGTATTTACCGATATTACTGCAAAGCTCACCTATATAAGCCGTAACCTTGTCATTATCCGCTATGCTCTCTATTACGCCGAGATGATTCTTTATATCGTGAACCATAATATGCATATTCTCATTTTGCTTGTCAAGCACGGCGTAATAATCTCTGTTTATATCCTCTCTCTGACGTTCCATATTGACCTTCATTATTTCTTCGGATTTGCGCTGCATATTTTCGTATACCGCAAATACCATTATATCAGATATGAAGAGCAAAACACTGCCGCCTATACAGGCATAAGCAAGAGTGCCGCTTATGTCAACGAGCAGTGACAATTTCGCTATAAGAACTATGATATACACACTTGAAAAAGGAGAAATCAACAGATACCAGGAATGGCCGTGGTCTATATGCTGTTTTTCACGCGAGGTGAAATTGGAAATCACAAGGCAGGAAATAAGGTACAATGTTTTGGCGATTACCGCCGCCATGGCATACAGCACATCGTTTGACCTGTAATCGGCTATATTTATTCCGAAGAAACCCGAAATCAACAGTATACCTATAAATTCTGTCGCCGTAAGTACGCCGGCAAGCAAGACGCTGTGAAAAACCGCCGACTTGACATTCGCCTTGAAGCCGAGCTTCAATATCACGTAATTTACCAAGAAGCCAAAGATAATATTTACCGCCACATTGTTATCGGCAAGCTTATTTACGGCATAATAAACGGCAAAACAGGCTATGCCCACAAGCAGCGTCGAGGGTATCCGACGTCTTACTCCGAACACTCGGTAGCAATACAAAAGAAGAGAGCCGAGCTCTATCAGAAAAACATATACGGTTGTTACCTCGCCGAGCATAGTTCATCGCCTGCTTTCAAAATAACTCATAAGTATACGCTTTGTCTCCGCCTGACGCTTGGGTGCCACCGACACGGTATAATGCTTTTTGCCGCCCTCAAGTTCGATTTCCGTTCTTGAGAATTTTACTATTTTATTCATATTTATGATAAAGCTGTTATGCGGCATCATAAAGAACGGCTCGGTCAGCTCTCTTTGCCACTCGGAAAGCGTTTTCTTTGTGCGGAAAACTTCCGCATCGGTATAGACCTTTGTTCTGCGCCTGTCCGTTTCTATCATAATAAGGTCGCAAAGCAGTATCTTTTTATAGTCCATATCGCCGTCACGCAGGTAAAAGCCTACCGTGGTATCGTTTAAAGTGTCTATGGCCCGGTCTATACCGGCATATAGCCTTTCGCTGTTTATCGGCTTTTCGAGAAATCGCAGAACCTTTAAATCCAACGCGTCGTCGAGATACTTTGAAAACGCCGTAACAACTATAAAAACGATATTCGGATTGTTTTTCCTCATCGCCTTTCCCACATCGAGCCCACTGACAGACCCTATCTCGATATCAAGAAAGGCAATGTCGAATTTCACTTCGCTCCGAGCAGCCGCTTGCCCGTCGGTGAACACATATATTTTGTGCGGAACCTCTCTGCGCGTAAAATAACATTCGACGTGCTTTTTTATCTCGTCCGCATAAATCTGCTCGTCGTCGCATATTGCAATATTCATTTAGCTCCCCCTCCGAATAAAAAATAAGGCATATCGCTTTGCCTTTACCGATATTGTATTATATTACAAAATCCGAGTAATTTCAATCTTTAAGAAGTTCGACAATCTTATAGATAAGGTTTAGCCTTTCCTTTGAGCAAAGCTTCAGAGAATCTTCGATATTTCCGACAATATCTTCTCTGATGTGTCCGAGCAGGAAAAAGTCGGGCGTTTTGCCCAATGTAACGCTTAGCTCCGTAAAGGTTTCCAAGCTCGGTACGGTATACCCGTTTTCGATGTTAGATAAATAGTTGTTACTTATGCCCACAGCTTTAGCAAGTTCTTTTTGGCTGATTTTCTCCTTTCTGCGATAAGAGCCCATCATTTTTCCCGCCGCTTTGTAGTCAATATTCATCGTTTAGCCCCTCTTTTTAGTGTATTTTACCCTTTCACTTTAATTTTAAGCATTTTAGTTTCAACGATTTAACACTTTAGCAATTTGCATTGACTTGTGTTATTATAGCACATATAATCGTGTTTGGAAAGAGGGTCAACACCTCAATCCAAAAAAAACACAGGGAGGAAGTACCAAATGAAAAAGACAGGAAAAACCATGAAGAGCTTCGCCAAAGCTCTCATCACGGCATCGGTTAAGGGCAGTGCCAATTCGGCGGCTACCACATTTATGTATCAGCCGAAAAAGCCCGAAGGTCTTGAGAAATTCTCAAAGCTCGGTAAATGATCGGTTCTTTATCGGAACAGATCGCAAAATGGCTGAAAAGCAAAAAAATTATTGAGGCCGAGGATGTCGATGTCTGCGGATACGGCATCTTTTGGCTGCTCAATATAATAGAGTTTTTGCTTGTTTCGGTCATTCTCGGCACGGTCTTAAGGATTTTACCGGGGGCGCTCGCATTTTTTATATCCTTTCTTTTGCTGCGTCTTTTCGGCGGAGGCTTTCACATGGATACGGAACTAAAATGCCAGATAACGTCTCTCGCAATAATAACGGCGTTCATAATTGCGGTAAAAATGACCGCCGTACAAAAGGCTTCTTTTTTCATGCTGCTTGCGGCGGCAGCCGGTACTGTAGTTCTTTTTATTCTTGCTCCGACAGGAACGGGATATGAGGACAGCAGAATAACGGCTTATCGCAGAATATGTCGGCTCGTTTGCGCGGTATCACTTTTGACGGCAATCATTATGTTTGTCTTTAAAGTGTACTCCGCCGCATCGGGTATAGCGGCCGGCATTATTGCAGAGAGCCTTTTGTGCCTTGCGGAAATACTTAAAGAGCACCGTGCAACAACAAAATAATAACCCATATTCAAACACAAAAGGGACTGTAAAGCATAAAGCAATTACAGTCCCTTTTGCGTTATATTATAATATCCCCTCAAATTCAAAGTCTGAAAAGCGTATCTATGGGATTTTTCGGCTTTTGCGGCATAAGCTCTTCAGGACAGTCAAAATTTACAAGTATGGTGTCGTCGCCTATGACCTCAATTTCGTCCCATTTTATTTTGATGTCCTTCGGCTTGCCGCTCTTAAACGGAAATCTGCCCTTGCCGTATATGACTATTGAAACGATTGAGCCGCTCAGGGTATCAATCTCAACATCACAGACAGAGCCGAGCCTTGCGCCGTCCTTTAAATTTATAATTTCACGTTCTCTCAAATCCTGCACACTGCAAACCATAAAAACACCTCCGCCGTAAATACGTATGACGCAAAGGGCGAAAAAATAACACTATTCTTTGATTTTTCTGATAGCCCCCTTCTCAAGCCTTGATACCTGCGCCTGTGAAATACCGATTTCAGACGCCACCTCCATTTGCGTTTTCCCCTGCATAAATCTAAGTGCCAGTATCTTTTTTTCGCGCGGTGACAATTCCTTTATGCTCTCCTTAATGGATATTTCGTCAAGCCAATCGGTATCCGTCTCACTTCCTCCGACCTGATCCATAACATATATGGTGTCTCCGCCGTCAGAGTATACAGGCTCAAAGAGCGAAACCGGCTCCACTATCGCCTCAAGTGCCAATACTACGTCAGAACGGCTCGTGCCAAGCTCTTTTGCTATTTCGTCAACCGTCGGGTCTCTGCCGAGCTTTGCCTGTAATTTTTCTTTTGCCCCGAGGGCGTGGTATGCCGTATCTCTTACAGAGCGGCTGACGCGCACCGTGTTGTTGTCCCTGAGGTATCGCCGTATTTCACCGATGATCATGGGAACCGCATAAGTGGAAAAGCGTACTTTTAACGACACGTCGAAGTTATCGATCGCCTTTATAAGTCCTATTACGCCGACCTGAAAAAGGTCGTCAAGGTTTTCTCCGCGGTTTGTAAAACGCTGTATCACACTTAACACAAGGCGCAAATTGCCGTTTATCAGTTTTTCGCGTGCAGACTTATCACCTTCCCTGATTTTCTTGAGAAGCTCAAGCTTTTCCTTTTCCTTAAGGACCCTGAGCTTAGAGGTATCGACACCGCAAATCTCAACCTTGCTGTACTGCATGGCGCTCTCTCCTATAACTATTGTCATTAGGATTATTGCCGTGCAGCTCACTCTTAATACAAAACGCACCGTGAAAAATCGCGGCCGATTTTTTGGTGATATTTATTAAGGTTAAATATCGTCTCCGGCAGCGAATAAAAGTACTGTAACCAAAAATCGACACATATCGTCTGCTTTTTTGTTGACTTTTTTTATACATTCTGTTAATGTTAATATGAAAACATACCGTTACGGTAAACAACGTTTAAAATGCAGCTGAACGGGAGTGCAAGCCCCATGCGGTAAAATTTCACGGCTTGATAAAAAACGTGCGGCAAATTAAAAAACTTTAAATTTACGCACGGATAATATCTATGATATTGTCCGTTTTTTTAGTTTTTGATAATTGTCGGCAACAGAACTTCGACAACGGTCAAGTCCCTTGAAACCGCAAACGTAACATACACCCGGCAGAGGACATAGGAAGTATAAATAATATGCATATTTGGAGATTAGATAACTGGGAAAAGATTTTGCCGAAAGACGGCTCCGGGCGAACTGGGTTACGGTTTCGATGTGACAAAAATGTTGCCCCGGAAGTTAAACGTGCATGCTTACAATTCGGAAAATGGTTGCGTGCAGAGTATTACTTTCCAGTAAGGATTGTTGTTTATGTTAAAGAGGCAGAAAGGATTCGAGCAAAAGACGGCGATCATGTAGTTGGAACCTTTTTTGAGCCCTATTCATACTATGATGAACCATATATCAGAATTGCAACAGGCGATTATGAGGAATTGCTAAGCAAGAACGGAAAAGACAATGCACTTGCTTCAATTCTTATTTCATTGGCTCATGAATTGACTCACTACTATCAGTGGATAAATAATCTTCAACTAACATCAATGGGCAGAGAGCGACAGGCAAGCAGATATGCACGTTATATAATAGATGAGTACGCCACAACCAGAGAGCACCCGTGACAGAATTAAATTGCCATAAGCACTTTTTAATTTGCACTTTACAACTCTCGGCGGTTTTGTTACGTATCGGCACGTTTTAGTGTATATTAACTACAATTGTGCTGATACGTAACACACCAACTTTTTAACAAGCTTTAACGGTCAGGCTGTAACCTATGACGAAATCGGCAATCCGCTCACTTTAGGCAGCAAGTCGTTTGAGTGGTGCAGCAGGCAGCTTGAGCGCATAACCGACGGCGACAACACATATGTTTACGCTTACAATACCGACGGCGGCAGAGTAAGCAAAACCGTAAACGGCGTATAGGAAGCTGGCTCAATAATATTGGTTGTTGGGCGCAAGAGAAAAACTTGGGAAAGAAGTATGAATGGGAGGCTAATTATGTATATAAAACGAAATGGGAGTAGAATTACACGTTTAATCGTGCTTATAATAGCAATTTTAATCGCGCTTCTAATAGCAATACTTATGTTAGCATTCAGTCAAGCTTTTCAGGATTGGACATATGACAAACTGCCAAACGGTTATGAGATTTGGCGTATCAATTCAGAGGATATAAGTTTGCTTAAAACAGATGGGGATAGCTCAGACCTTAGGATTGATCGTTATATATTGGAATTTTGTTATAATGATTCCTATATTGGTATAAAACGATTGATGATTGACGAGAACCTTCCTTATCAAGAGGCGCACATTGAAGATATGGATGCATCAAATCCCTCGTATTATCTTGTGGATACGGTAAACGATGTAGTTATGGGACCGTACACGGCCGAAGAATACGAAAATCAAATTGAAGCCATGAAGGTAGATGCAATGTGTGATTGGATAAAAACGGTGCCCATGCCGGAAGGCGCACATTATTAAAGGCTTCAAGGAATTCTTGACAAGTGCCGTGGTATCCGAGCGGCGGTGATTGCCGATGCTTAACAGACACAACGGCTCAAAGGACTGTTTGACGGTAAAATAGATATGTGGCGTAAAACAACAGTATATTTTTTGTGTTATAAGCTTATCAACATAACGGAGCAAGGGGATATACATTAAAATGAGAAAACATCTAAATATTATTTTACTGATAATAAATATAATTTCTTTTGTTTTAGTTTTGCTGTTTGGGGCAAGTGGAATAATATACGAATTATTTGGATCTGCAAGCTATGAAAAAACACTTCAAGCATTAAAAATTCCTTGGAGTTTTGAGCACATTTGGTCGTTTATGTTTGTATGCTTGATAATTCTAATCACAACTTACATTTTGCGCAAAAAGTTATTTTAATGCATTTTTGTTGTTTTTGTCCCTCAACCGGTTCTCTCCGCTGATTTCTGTTCTGTTTATCGGGTTGAAGTTTGACGGTAAAATAGTGAGGAAACAGTCAAACTCAAAACATAAGTGTCTGGAAATATATGTTACGTATCAGCACACTTTAGATGTTTATTAACTACATTTGTGCTGATACGTAACATTTTTTCTGTGAGCTATGAGAATTTTTCCCTGTCCCCCGCGCCAAATACATCTTTTAATTCAGGCATAAAAGTAAAAAAACGGACCGCGAAAAACGGTCCGTTTTATCATTATTTATTTTGGTTAACCGTAGCTTTTGTGTCTTGTTCCGACTTTATTTAACCGATAGCTTACCTGCTTGCGTAAGCGGTGCAAAAATGCGCGCGGACTGCTCATCGGTAAGAGTTATACCGAACACATCGCCGTAATACTCCTTGGTCTTTGCGGTTATATCAATATCCTCAAAGCGTTTCGGATAAGTCGCCTTTGCGAGCCAAAGAAGAGTTATCGGGGTATCAACTCCTGCGGTGTAGGTGCGGTACATACCGAGAGGCATTTTATAGACATTCTTATCCTTAACTGCTTTTATTCCGCTCCAATCAAAGCTGCCTACGGTATTGTTATAAATATCGTCGGGCTTTGCGGTATTAAAATTTGTGATGAAAATAAAATCGGGGTTCCATTTATAAATCTGCTCCATATTTACATTGGTGGATTTATCGGAATCGAGTTCCTCGCCGACATTTTTTGCGCCTATGGCAGTTGCCCACCACTGACCGAAGAACGAATTTCCCGAAGTGGAGATGTTTGACGCGCTGTATTGGAAGAGGAAAAATACCTTTGCCTTTTCCGCGTCCGGAATTGAGCTTACTCTTTCCTGAACCATATTATAGACACTCTCGCTGTAAGTTCTTACTTTTTCCGACTTATTGTTTTCGGGGAAAAGCTGAGAGAGAAGATCTATCCAGTTATTGAGGGTTTCAATGGCATTATATTGCCATTTATTCGCTGAAATCGCTATTGCGGCATAACCTGCGTCGGTAAGCTGCTTGCCGAGCTCTTTATTGCCCGAGCTGTAAAATACAACGTCGGGATTCAAAGCCGCGAGTGCCTCCATATTAACTGTTGTTCCGTCTATAAATCCTGTCTCGGCATTGAGTATTTCCGGATAAAGCTCCGACAAAAGGCTGTTTTTTGCAGCTGCCATACTCGGCTGTGCCATACCGACTATTTTTGAAGCCGAATCAAAGAACACAGCAAGCACCGACGGTATAGGGTAAATATCGCATACCACTATTCGCTGAATGTCCTTTTTAACGGTTACGGTATTGCCGTTATTGTCAACAACGGTGACAACCTCGCTGTCACTGCTCTTTTTGCCGTCGTCTTTTTTAGCGGAGCAGCCTACCGCCGACAAAATAAGCACAAGACAAAGAAGCAAAGCTAATACTCTTTTTGCTTTTTTCATTTACATTACCTCTTTCTTAATTATATTAAAAATGCTCTTCGCATTTATTTCGGATTTTTTTCGAAACCGTCGGCCGCACTTACGGGCACAATCGTTTTAACGGTTCTGCCGCCCGACGAGACCTCGGCTATTTTAACATTCACTCCGAATGTCTTTTGTATATTTTCCTCTGTCACTATATCGTTTGTCTTGCCGCAAATACATCTTCCGTCATCTCCGAGAAGCAATGCCCTATCCGCTATTCTCAACGCGTGATCGGGAAAATGAGTATTGAATATACAACAAATCCCGCTGTCGCGAAGCTTTGACAAAACGTCAAGAACCGTTATCTGATTTTTAAAATCGAGGTTCGACTCCGGCTCGTCCAAAATCAAAATTTCGGGGTCGCACGCTATTGCTCTCGCTATCAAGACCATCTGCTTTTCGCCGCCGGATAAATCCGAGCATTTTTTATAGGCGAGATTTTCTATATTCAGCCTTCTTAAAACGGAAAGTGCTTTTTCCACATCGCTTTTTTGCGGCTTTCCGAAAATCCCGATGCTGCTCCCGAAGCCGAGCAAAACGCTGTCAAGCACGGTATAGCCGCCGAATGAGGATTTTGCCTGCGGCACGTATGATATTTTGCTCCAAAGCTCCCTGCTTTTTATATGCAAAACATCTCTGCCGTCAAGGAAGCTATGTCCACCGCTCCATTTAAGCAAACCCACGCTGCACTTGAGAAGCGTTGTTTTGCCCGAGCCGTTTTTTCCGAGAATCGCCACTATCTCTCCCGGTGACGCGCAAAAGCCTATGTCGGACAGTACCGTGTGCCTGCCGTCATATGAAAAACAACCGTTTTCAACAGTAAGAGTCACAGCTGCCACCCCCCTGTTTTTCGCATAAGAATTATAAAGAACGGTGCGCCTATAACTGCGGTCAGCACAGAGATGGGAATCTCGGCGGCTGTGGCACTTCGCGCAACGGTATCGACAATTATCATAAAGGTCATACCCATGCTGATACAGGCAGGCAGCAGCGACACATGATTGTTACCGAATTTCATACGGCACATATGCGGCACCAGAAGCCCTACCCAGCCCACCTGACCGCACATTGAAACGCACGAGGCGGTAATTGCCGTTGCACATATTACCGAAACGGCACGCAGAGCCTTAATATCCGTGCCGGTCGCCTTTGCCTCATCATCGGGAAGAGTTAAAATATTAAGCCGCCATCTTATAACATACAAAACAGCCATTCCGACAAGCATTACCGGCGCTCCGAGCATAAGCGAGCGATAGCCTGCGCCCGCAAAGCTGCCCATAAGCCAAAAGGTTATTACCGGAAGCACGGAATTTACGTCCGCCACCGATTTTATAAACGAGACAAGTGCCGAAAAAAGCGAGCCTATCATAATTCCTGCCAAAACCACGCTGTTAAGTGATTTGCCTTTACCGCTACCTGCGAGATAAGTCAGCAACACGGCAATAATTCCAAACAAAAAAGCAACTGCCTGAGTGACAATAAAATCAGCCCCGAAAAAAATCGCAACAGCCGCTCCGAAGCAGGTTCCGCTTGAAACACCGACGGTATCGGGCGTGGCAAGAGGATTGGAAAAAAGGCTTTGAAATGTACAGCCCGAAACCGAAAGTCCTGCTCCCACAAGGGCTGCAAGGATTATTCGCGGCATTCTTATATTCCATAAAACAAGCTCGTTTTTAGATTCCAAATCAGCATTTCCCGTTATTTTACCGAATATCGATCTTATCACCTCGGCGGGAGAAATACCGAGTCTGCCTATACAAAGCGCCAAAACAGCGACAACAAGCGGCAGTATTAAAAGCAGGACCTTCGAAAGCGTGGAAAGCTCCAAGCCTTTACACTCTTTTCTTCCTGTCATATCTCTGTTACCACATTTGAGTACGCGGTTTTGGCACTTACGCCGTCGAGTTTTCCGATTTTACCTGACATTGCGCTTATTATATCCTGAGGAGCGTCCACCGCTATACTTATAATATTTATTTTTTTCTCTCTGTAAGGAATACCCATTCTGCCGACAATGTATCTGCCGTATTCGTGTAAAACACAGTTGAGTTTTTCCACAGCGTCCTCGTTTTCTACTATTATCCCTATAAGGGCTACTCTTGATTCCATATTATTATCCACCTGTAATTAAAACAAAAAGGCTGTATCTTTAAAGATACAGCCTAAGTATGCCGTGCAAACACACAGCAGTTTTACTTATTCACCGTATCTTTCGTCTCAAAACAGATTTCGACGTCAGAAACCGCATTTATTGATTTTTATCATAGCATATATCGGTAAAAATTACAACCCTACATATTTTTATCGCAAAACGCTCTGATATCAGCCTTTTCGCAGCCACCCACGTGGCGGTCTGCCTCCTTGCCGTTCTTCACTAAAATCATCGTCGGTATAGACATAATACCGTACATCGCGGCAAGATCTGCGGACTCGTCCACATTTATTTTACACACTTTGACGTCGTCGTATTCCTGCGAAAACGCCTCAAGCTCGGGAGCGGTCATTTTGCACGGACCGCACCAATCGGCATAGAAATCTATAAGAACGGGTTTTTCGCTGCGCGATACCTCGTCAGCATAGTTCTGAAGTGTTATTTTTGTCACGGACATATTTCATCTTCCTTTCAAAAGCGCCGAAAAGCGGCACTTTTTTAACCGTATATTATTTTTGAAAGCTCAAAAGCACGGCGCAAATCGTCCTCTTTGACACCGCCGTTATCGGTATCTTTGGCAAGTACGCCGCCGACAAGCTCGGTATTCATAACAGAAAAAGACAGCTTAACCTGCTTTTCTATTATATTGTATCCGTCGTCCTCGTCATCTCCGGCGGTTACCAAAAGTAATGCTTTTTTGTGCTTTGTTATAGGTTGCGCAATTTTTCTTCTGAAATGCGCCTCGTAATAACGCTGAAAGCGGTCAAACAGGGCTTTCATAGGTGCAGGAAAAGACAGATTGTAAACCGGAGTTGCAACAATTACCGCATCGGCGTCTTCGAGCTTTGCCATAAACTTTTCAAGGTCTTTTTTAGAGCAGCCGTTTGCCGCCTTGCAATATCCGCAAGCATTGCACGGGGTCGGTTGCAATGAAAAAAGATGGACTATTTCAACATCATCGCTTTTTCTTATGCCCTTCATAAAAGCGCCGGTAAGCTTTGCGGTGCTGCCGTTTGTCTTCGGCGAGCCGAAGAGGATAAGTATTTTCATTCTTCCGTCTCGCTGTCGCAGTATTTGCAGACAAGCTTTCCTCCGTTTTCGTAGAAGAGGTGCGGTACATAGCTCTCGCTGTTTGTGACGCATCTCGGATTTTTGCACTGCTTATCATGGGTACTGCATGTCTTTTCGGGAACTTTGCCCCCGCGGTTTTCAAGCATAAGTATAATAAGAGCCATTCTCGCATACATACCGTATTCGGTCTGCTCGAAATACTTGGCGCGGCTGTCATCATCAACTCCTACGGTAATCTCATCGACTCTCGGGAGCGGATGAAGCACAACAAGGTCTTTTTTTGCAAGCTTCATTTTTTCCTCATCAAGCACATAAACGCCCTTTTGGCGCTCATACTCCTCTTCGGATTTAAAGCGCTCCTGCTGAATACGAGTCATATAGAGAACGTCAAGCGAAGAAATTGCTTCTTCAAGACTTGAAGAAAAGCTGTATTCGCATCCGCTCTTTTTAAGAATATCAATTATATATTCCGGCATTTGGAGCTCGGGAGTGGAAATCATAACAAATTTATTGTTTTTATATTTAGACAGAGCTTTAACGAGCGAATGTACGGTTCTGCCGTTTTTCATATCGCCGCAAAGGCCTATGGTGAGGTCGGAAAGCCTCCCCTTTTCGTGCGACAAGGTCACAAGGTCGGCCAAGGTCTGAGTGGGATGGAGATGTCCGCCGTCACCTGCGTTTATGACGGGACTTTTGGAATAGAGCGACGCCGCATAAGCGGAGCCTTCTATGGGATTACGCATAACCAAAACGTCGGCATAATTGCTGACCACCCTTACGGTATCCTTCAAGCTCTCGCCCTTTGACACGGACGCATTAGACGGATTGTCAAACCCTATAACCTCACCGCCGAGACGAAGCATGGCGGTTTTAAACGACATCTGAGTTCTTGTTGACGGCTCATAAAAAAGCGTCGCCATTATTTTGCCGTGGCAGGCGTCGGTAAAAATCGACGGATTTGCCTTTATCATACCGGCAAGGTGAATTATCTCGTCAATATCCTCAAGGCTTATGTCCTCAAGGTCAATAAGATTGCGTGCCTTCATAAATTACCATTCCTTTATTTTTTACAGTAACGGTATGCTTCCGTTTCGTAAACATTATAATCTTTTTTGCATTCTTCTTCAATAGCGGCAATGAAAAATTGAGAGTTTATACAAATTTTACCGAAACCCGTATATTGTTTTTTACCTTTTCAAGCTGTTTACAAATGCTTTATCGCTGTCGGACACACGGTATGAATCTCTGATTTTTTGTATCGCCCTGTTTTGAGTTGCGGCGTCTACATTCCCCGATGAAAATACTTCAAGCGTTCTCTCTCGGAATTTTATAAAGCTCTCCGAAAGAGCCCATGCAACCGCCATACCGACATAGTATTCTGTACAATCGATATTTTCCAAAATCGAAATGACGTCCTCTCCGAATTCGTCCGTTAAAAGATAGCGCATCATCAAAACAACAGCTGTACGAGTCTCATACGTATTCTGTGAAAAAGCGTGCTCCTTACAGAATTCAAAAAGCATATAAAGCTCGTTCTTCTTAGGCTTCAGCGCCGTGCAAAACGAATCACATACCGCCCAATTATCAATATACGGCAAAAACTCCTCTATATATACGAATTTTTCGGCTAACGGCATTTTGAGCTTGGCCGTGACAAGTCCTCTTATCATAATCTCTTCATACGACTGCACAGAGGCTGCCATAAGAAAATAAAGCGGCTTGCCCTTTACTATTTCGGAGGAAATCTTTTGCATTATCGGGAGCCTTACTCCTATTATCGGATATTTCGATGTCTTGCAGAGCCCGCTGTGAAAAGCTCTGTATTTTTCATCTGAAAACGACAATAGATAATCTCTGAATTCCGCATATGCCCTGCCGTTCCACTGTACCTTAGAAAGCTCCATAAAATTCACCTGCGTCCTTTCGGCTTATTTTTACGCAAACTGCATAAAAAAGTGCTTGATACTTTTACCTTAAAAAGTATAATATATCGCAATTTAATTGTAAATGGTTTAATTCTGTGTTAAACTGTTTGCAGATTGCAGAAAGGGGAAAATTTTGTGATATACAAGCTAAACAGAGATAATTACAGAGATTTTTCGGCACTGAACATAAACAGACTGCCCGGAAGAGCTTACTCGATTCCCTTCAGAGAGCTTTCGCGTCTCAAAAAGACCGATTGTCTGACCGAACGCTATAAGAGCGATATGGTTACGGTCCTCTCGGGAGAATGGGATTTTAAATATTACGAAACGCAAAATGTTTTACCGTATGAAATGGACACGGAGCGTATCCGTTTTGATAAGATACAGGTTCCGTCCACCTGGCAGAGAACCGGGTACAGAGAGCCTGTATATTTAAATACAAGATACGAATTTCATCTTTTTCCGCCGGAGCTTCCGAAAGAGGTTGCCGTAGGCGTATACAGAAAAAAGATAACCGTTGACGACAAAACCAAAACTCATATCATTTCATTTTTAGGCTTCAGCGCGTGCCTTGAGCTGTATGTAAACGGTGAGTTTTGCGGCTACGGCGAGGGCTCACACAACAGTGCGGAATTTGACATTTCAAATATGCTGATTTCCGGTGAAAACGAACTGCTCTGCGTTGTTTACCGTTGGTCCACGGGGACATATCTCGAATGTCAGGATATGTTCAGAGAAAACGGAATTTTCCGAGACGTTCTGCTTTACACATATGACAAAGCATATATAAACGATTACGAGGTTAAAACACGCTTAAACGGCGGAAAAGAATACGACCTCGATATAGACGTATTCCTTGAGGGCGAAGCCGCAGGAAAAAAAGTTTCGGCAGAGCTTTTCTCAGGCAGGAAAAAAATATGCTCCGACGAAAAGGATGCCGACGTCTGCGTCAAATTTTCCTTCTCGGCACTCGACGTAAAGGAATGGACTGCGGAAACGCCGAATGTTTACGAGCTTTATTTAACGCTTAAGGACGGTGACGATACACTATGTACCGTAAGAAATTATACCGGCTTCAAGCATATAGAAATTCTCGGCGACGTATTTAAATTCAACTGCGAAAAAATAAAATTCAAGGGTGTAAACCATCACGACAGCAATGCAAAAACCGGCTACGTGATGAGTGCCGCAGACATAAAAAAAGACCTTGTTCTTATGAAAGAGCTTAACGTAAACTCGATAAGAACGTCGCACTATCCGCCTGACCCGATGCTCATTACGCTTGCGGACATTATGGGATTTTACATAATAGACGAGGCCGACATCGAGACACACGGCTGCGGAAGTCTCGGCAAATACAACCTCTATAAGCCCAATTTCATAAGCAACGACCGCTCTTGGGCACCGAGATACGTTGACAGAGTGAGCCGTATGTATTTCAGAGACAGAAACCACCCGTCAATCACGATGTGGTCTCTCGGCAATGAATCCGGCGGATACAAATGCCAGGACAAATGCTATGAATTTTTGAAATCTGTATGTCCGGAAATACCCGTACACTATGAGGGCGCTATCCGCACAAAGAGAGTCGGGTATGACGTAATATCGGAAATGTATACCGACATAGAAAACGTTATAAAAACCGCAAAGGGTACAAGAGGCAAGAAGTACTTTGAAAAGCCGTTTTTCCTCTGTGAATACTGCCATGCCATGGGCGTAGGCCCAGGCGCGCTCGAAGAATATTGGGACGTCTTTTATTCAAGCGACAAGCTTATGGGCGGCTGTATATGGGAATGGTGCGACCATGCGGTATACCATGGCAAGGATGATAAAAAGTACAAGTACGAATATACCTACGGCGGCGACCACGGCGAGGAAATGCACGACAAAAACTTCTGCGTAGACGGTCTTGTATTCCCCGACCGCACGCTCCATACCGGCGCGCTTGAAATGAAGCACGCATACAGACCCGTAAGGTCAGTTGTATCGGGCGGCAACACGCTTCTTCTTACAAACACATACAGATTTTTAAGCACAGATGTTCTTACCGTAAAATGGGAGCTTTGTTTCGACTGCGAAAAGGTAAAGGACGGCGTTATCGACAAGGTAATAGCCCCGTCTGCTACCGCGGAAGTAACGCTGCCGCTCGGCCGAATACCGAACGACCGCCTTGTAACGCTCAACATATTTTACGAAGACAAGAACGGAGCCGAAATATCAAGAGAGCAGCACGTACTCTGTGACGCTCCTGCCGCAATCGAAACAGGCGATAAAAAAGTTCTTCTCACGGAGAGCGACTCCGGCTACTCGGCGGAATTTGATAACGGAAAAATCGAATTCTCACGTTCCACCGGAGAAATTCTCTCATATACGGCAGACAGCACAGAGCTTATCAGCAAAACTCCGTTGAGCGGCATCTCAGGCTTCTTACCGAATATTTACCGTGCTCCGTCAGACAACGAAGAGGTAAATCCCGTACCGAAGTGGAATCGCGAAAAGCTAGCTAGGGTCAAAGCGGTTTACAAGGGAATGAGAGCCGAGAGCGAGGAAAAAGAGGTAAAAATAACCGCTTATTACGATATGACTGACGGTAAAAGGCTCTACTACAAGAGCTTTATAGAGTACACCGTATTTTCCGACGGCACGGTTAAAGTTCGTTCCTCTCTCGCGAGGAAGAGATACGGCTGGAAAGAGTTGCCGAGATTCGGCCTTACAGCGGAGCTCCCGAAGGAATTTTCAAACGTGAATTACCTCGGCAGAGGGCCATATGAAAACCTCTGTGATTTTAACGGTCAATCCCCGATAGGCTTATATAAAACAACCGTTAAAGAAATGCACGTTGACTATATCAAGCCTCAGGATAACGGCAACCACGGAGCCGTAAGATTTGCGGAATTTACCGACGGTAACGGAAAAGGCTTAGCGTTCCTCGGTGCTCCGAAATTCAGCTTCTCGGCACATGATTACACACAAAAAATCCTTTGCGCGGCACGTCACCGCGAGGACGTAATACACGAGGACACCACGTTTGTTTCAATTGACGGTTTTGTTCGCGGAACAGGCACGGCGAGCTGCGGTCAGGACACGCTTATGAAATACAGATTTGTATTAGACGACACTATCGAATTCCGCTTTGCCATGAAGCCGATAGCAAGATAAGCTCCCGAAAGAGCCGGAAAGGTTAAGGTTATTTTTAAGCTATGATAAAAAGCACTTGGTTTTTAGGCGGCACAGCCTGCCCCGACGGCGATGAAATCAGAAAAAAGGTATTTGTGAATGAGCAGAAATACCCTATTTCCGTCGAATTCGACGACCACGACAAAACATGCGATCATCTGCTTTTAACGGTTGACGGCACACCTGCCGCAACGGCGCGCATTTTTATGACGGACGAGCAGACGGCAAAGATAGGCAGGCTTGCGGTATTAAAGGAATACCGCGGTCAGCATCTCGGCGCAGAGCTTATAAAAGAGCTTAAAAAGAGGTCTAAGGCTCTCGGCGCAAAAAAGATATACGTCAGCGCACAGGTATATGCCGTTCCGTTTTACGAAAAATACGGATTCAGGGCATACGGGAATGAATATCTCGATATACACATTCCGCATATGGATATGGATTGCCCGTTATAAGCATTAAGAGCAAAAAAAGACCCGGGGAGCTGTCGCTCTCCGGGTCGCGTTATCTTTTGATTATTCAATCTCAAGATGCTTTGAAGTCTCTTTCGGAGCTTCCTTCTTAGGCATTGTGAGCTTCAGGACACCGTTTTCGTATTTAGCCGAAATCTTATCGGTATCAATACCGGAAACGTCAAACTGTCTTGAATATGAGCCGTAGGAACGCTCGCAGCAGATACTCCTGCTGTCCTTGTCCTTTTTCTCGGTTTCGGTGTGACGTTCTGCCTTGATGGTGAGGATATCGTCCTTGACATCAAGCTTAATGTCACCCTTTTCAAATCCGGGAAGATCTGCTTCAAGGATATAATTGTTGCCGCTCTCAATAATGTCGGTATTAAATTCGGCAAGCGCCTTACCGTCAAAGAATCTGAACGGGTCATCAAAGAAGCTGTCCATTTCACGGAACGGATTATAGGATGTAACATTGTTTTTACGGTTATAGGGTCTTAAATCAAACATATAAATTCCTCCGATATAAGTTGAATTATGCTGCCCGATTTATTTTTTGCTCGCTCGGTCAGGTGACTTGCGAGCCGCAAGCTAAAAAGAGATTCCGTCGGCCTCTCGGCCTCTCGCTCTCTCTTTCTGTTTACAATTATCATTATACCCTGTAATGTTATCCGTTTGTTATATAAATATGAACAAACTGTAAACTATTAGCACTCTACCACTTAGAGTGCTAATTCAATAAATTTCTTGCTTAATTTCGTCGTTAATATTATAATCAAAACAGTAATAACACATCAAAAGAGAGGTATATAACATATGAAAAGGGATTTGGGCAAAGCCGATGAAATATTTGACGTCCCCGCAATAAACTTTTTCACAAGCGGAAATGATTATTTCGGAAGCAGCGGCAGCAAATTCAGATACAGAATATCGCACACCGACGAGAACATAGTCGGTGAGGTATGGCACGAGGATCTCTGCTATGAAAAATGCACCGTTACCGATAAAGAAGAGGATTTCCCGTTGACGCCGGACGGTCTTACAAACTGCATAAAATGGCTTTACGGAAAATACGAAAGCACATACGAAGCCTAAAATCAAGCAAAACAGAGAAAGCCGCCCTCGGAAGCAGAAACCGAGGGCGGCCGTTTATTTGTTATTGCTTATTATATATCGCTGTCGACAACGCACGGGCATTTTATCTCACGGCAAAATTTCATTCCACTTTTTCGCGAGTACAGGCATCCAAAGTCCGCCCTGAACAGGTCGGTGATATCTTCCCTTTGACTTTGCGCTCTTTGTATCATACCAATCCGTAAACGGATATTTATCTTCGGTATGGTCAAGCATACGCATTATATCCACCGACAGCTTTTGGGTCATAAATCCGGTATCGTCAAGGGCGCACGCCCACATCGTCCAATCGGTACGCGCATAGTCTCTGCGCGGCCCGAGCGGCAGGCCGTATTCGTTTTTAATTTTGATATATCGCGCAATTTCATTTTTGGCCGTTTTGAGTGGGAACAAATCGAACCCGAATATATAATTCCACACAAGATTATATTTAAGGCTCCAGCTCTCCTTCTTTAACAGAGTAAACGAAAGGCACTCCCTGCCCTCGTCTCTTTTGAGAATATCTGCCGCGTTCTCAGAGGCGGCTTTAAGATATTTTTCTCCGTCGGAATCAAGCATTTTGCATATTTCTCCGCAGCAGCGCAATGCTATGCAGGATTTAACGGCAAGATTTACGCTGCCCGATATCGCCTTTGCATAGTCGTCGGCATTCTTTTGATTAGCTATATCATTGCCCGTTTCGGCAAGATAATCTCCCCACTTTAAAAGCAAATCTATATTTTCGGCAATAAAGTTCCTGTCGCCGGAAAGAACCGTCGCGGCATAAGCGAGTATAAGTACATCGCCGCTTGTTTCGACGGGCATCTGCTCCTCTTCGTTATATATGTTGTCCGAGGTCGAATATACCTTAGCCTTGTCGCCGTCAAAGTCGGCTTTAAGGCCGTATGTCTGCCCGTCAGCTATTGGATATGTGCCTATATCGTGCGGCGCAAAATCAAATTTCCACGCGGCAGAACGCGCAAAATCACATATACCGTTAAGCTCGGCAAACACAAGACGCGGATTATACAAAAGGAAAAGCGGCGACGACGCGTACGTTACATCGGTCTCGGCGGCAAATCCGCCGGCGGTGCAGTTTTTGGAAACATACAAAAGCTTTCCGTCATCGGTTTTTACAAGCTTATGAGACGCTATGACCTCTCTGTACGCGGCCGACAAAAGCATACAGTAATCATCGCCGAAACGCTGACCGTCGCGCAAAATCCGCGTATTTCGCAAAGAAACCTGTTTCCTCAATTCGTCGTGTTTTTCGTCGCAGTATTTGAGTGCCGAAACGGCGTCGGGAAATTTCTCGGTCCAATATCCTCTGAGCTTTTCGCCCATATATTCTATGCTGAAGCCATCGTCAAAAAACAATGTGTCGTGCGCACAGAATTTGTCGCTTACAGGCTCATATGCCTTATGCTCGCTGTGAATGTAGTTTACAAAGCCGTCACGCTTATTGCGCTTAATTGTGGGTTTGCCAAATGAGACAAAGCCGCCCGTAACATAAACCGTTCCCCAGTTTATGGCATTGAAATCACCCGAATACTCAAGAACGTTCTGCTCATTTTGCCTCATATATGCGTAGTATGAGCTGTCGGTCTTAACCGCATCGCCGATAATTTCCTTTCCCTTTTCGCTGTCATAGCAAAAATTTTCATCCACAAGAAGCGATATCGAAACGGAATGCGGTCTTTTGTCAAGAATCGTAACCTCATAATCTATAAAGGCGCACGGCAAAGACAAAAGCAAAAGGTCATCGGGAAAAGCCGGAGTCCAAAAATCGACCTTGAGCTGAACGTCGTGCTTTTCAAACACATATGTAGTGCAAAGCGGAGTGACCTTAAGCACCTTTTGGTGCATATGATGTACTCCGTTTTCGCCCATAAAACGATACGGCTTGTCATCTATCATCATAAGGCCGTGGAGGCACTTCTGATACCCTGCCCACATTCTCGTATTATCCTTATACAGCTTTTTGTGCTTCATGCTCCAAATACTGATATACGGATCTACCGTCACAAGCGGATATGCGGGTAAATGTTTCATAAGTACAACCCCTTTCAAATTCTCATTATAGTTATTTTACCACATTTATTTTGCACTTTAAATATACAATTTTATGAAAAGTATACATTAAATATGCTTTTTATAGAATTCAAAGCAGCTGTCAAACCATCCCTCCGGTTCTTTGCCGTTTGCAAGACCTATGCCGTGTCCGCCGGTTTTAAAGAGTTTAAATTCATGCGGTACACCGTTTTTGCGAAGCGCGTCGCACAGCATTACGCTGTTATTGTAATCGACCGTACCGTCATCCTCGCACGCCCAGACAAACGTCGGCGGAAAGTTCCCGTTTGCAAGCTTTTCAACGCTTGAAGCATTAATTTCGGTCTTGCCGGGAAACAATCCGAGAAAATTTCTGCGCGATACCTTATGAGTTTTTTCGCCCATGGTTATGAGCGGATAGCAGAGCATAAGGGTTTTGGGGGTTAAAGAGTATTCCTTGCCGCAGTATTCGGTTTCGTATCTTTCGCATTGTGAAGAGAAGAAAGCGCAAAGATGGCCGCCCGCAGAGCTGCCCATAAGAGAAATATTGCTTCCGTCAACACAGAGCCTTTCGGCGTTTGCCTTTATGAACTGCATACTTCTTGCCACATCTTTAACGGGGCGCGGATACCTCGCATTGTAGCCCACGCTGTAAAAAAGCACAAAGGCATTTATTCCCCTTTTGTTAAATTCGCGCGCAAACGGCTCTCCCTCGTTAAAATCCGAGATGAATTTATACGCACCGCCGGGGCATATGAGCACCACGGGCGCATTTTCTCCGACAACATATCCGAAAAGCTGTACTTTTTTGCGGTACGGCTCCTCTTTGCACTCGCGTTCCGTATAAATCTTGTACTCTGTTTTTTCAACCATTTTCTTTTCTCCAAATCGTTATATTTAACGTATCCGCGTTAAGCTTACCGAGTTAATTGTATTATATAACACCGCAGCGACAAAATAAAGAGTGAAGTTTAAGCGCGTCGAGCTCGAAAAACTATGTTGCAAGTTGACAAAAGACAATAAAAAGCGTAAAATATCGCATATATCTGTGTAAAAAAATATGTTTCCGACAGGGAGTAAATATAATGAAGTTTTTACAGAAAACCCAAAGAACGGTTATGCTTCTCTTAAAGGTACTGCTATTCTTTATTTTGTTTGCCACTTTTTTTGTTTTTTTCGGTATTGAAAACGAATGGCTGCTGCGCCTTTCGAGAACCGCCGCGGTAACCATGCTTACGTTTGTCGTTCTCGGCTCGGCACTTATGTCAATATACGGCGGATATTCCGTAGGAGTAACAAAGAGCAAGCCTATAATCTACTCTATGACGCTCTCCACCGTATTTACCGATATTGTAACTCATTTGCAGCTTTGCATAATGAACACAAATGCGGCAAACAACCAAAAATTCCAGTATGAGCACCCCCTGCTTTTACTTCTTGTTATGGTCATTCAGATACTCGTTATTATATTTTTCGCATACTTCGGAAATTTCGTATACTTTTCAATAAACTCTCCCGAAAAATGCTGTGTTATAACGACTTCAAAGTATTCGTTAAACAACATCGTACCTAAAATCAAGAAGTATAAAAAGCAGTATTTAATAACGGACGCAATACTTTTCACAAATCCGGATTTGTTTGACATCATAAACCGCTGTGACACGGTATTTGTATATGACGTACCGGCAGCCTCACGCACAACGATTGTCGAATACTGCTACGCAAACAACAAAAACATCTACTATAATTTTGAGATGTGCGACGTTGTTTCACTTCGCGGCAGAAACGCAATGCTTGATGACAAGCCGATGATAGCTTCAACCGTTAAAGGGCTTACGGTTGAACAGCGCATAATGAAACGTGCCATGGACCTTTTTGTATCTACCGTGGGTTTAATTATTACAAGCCCCATAATGCTCGCCTGCGCAATAGCCATAAAGGCTGAGGACGGCGGTTCGGTATTCTTCAAGCAGAAACGTGCCACAAAGGACGGAAAGATTTTCAAGGTCTACAAATTCCGCACGATGAAAGAAAAGAACTCAATAAACAAATCCGTAACCGAGGACGACGACAGAATTACAAAGGTCGGCAAAATTCTGCGCAAATTCCGCATAGATGAGCTGCCGCAGATAATCAACATTTTCAAGGGTGAAATGAGCGTTGTCGGCCCACGTCCGGAAATGATAGAAAATGTAGACGAATACACACAGGCATTGCCGGAATTCAGCTACCGTTTGCGCGTCAAGGCAGGCCTTACGGGTCTTGCACAGATCGCCGGCAAATACAACACTTCGCCTAAGGACAAGCTCGTGCTCGACCTTATGTACATCGAGAAATACAGCATATGGCAGGATATTAAGCTTATCTTCCAGACGCTTACGGTATTCTTTAAAGCCGACGACAGCACAGAGGCATTCCACCACAGCGACAGCTACGAGTTTTTCACCGCGGACGAGTCTCCCGAGCTTATAGGCGAGCCCGAAAACGCAGAATCAAGTGTCTGCGAGCAAGAAAGCAAACAGTAAAATTTAAATTAAAAACCGTCTTGCGCTGTTTTGTGTGACGCTAAGGCGGTTTTTTGTGAGTAAATATATGAGGTGAAGCAAAAGATGTTAGAAGCGGTAAACGTAGGTTTACAATACGGCGGCAGGACGCTTTTTGAGCACGCGGACGTGAAGTTCACAAGCGGCAACTGCTACGGTCTTATCGGTGCGAACGGCGCCGGCAAATCCACATTTTTAAAAATTCTTTCGGGTGAAATAGAGCCTACAAAGGGTGAGATTATCCGCACACCCGGCGAGCGTCTTTCGGTTCTCAGGCAGGATCACTTCGCTTATGACGAATACGATGTTATACGCACCGTTTTGCTCGGCAACCCCAAACTCTGCGAAATAATGGACGAAAAAGAGGTCTTATATAACAAGGCAGAGATGACAGACGAGGACGGTATGAGACTGTGCGAGCTCGAAGAGCAATTCGCCGAGATGGATGGTTGGAGTGCCGAGAGCGACGCCGAAATACTGCTCAACGGCCTCGGCATAACAAATGACCTCCACTATCTCAAAATGAGCGAGCTTACGGGCGACCAAAAGGTTAAGGTTCTGCTTGCGCAGGCTCTTTTCGGCAACCCCGACATACTTCTTATGGACGAGCCGACAAACCACCTCGACCTTGAAGCCATAGCTTGGCTTGAGGAATTTCTTATTGACCTTGATTCCACCGTCATAGTTGTATCGCACGACCGTCACTTTTTAAACAAGGTTTGCACCCACACGGTAGATATTGACTATAAGAAAGTCACCATGTATGTGGGAAATTATGATTTCTGGTATGAATACACACAAATGGCTCAGCGTCAGATGCGCGAGCAAAACAAAAAGGCTGAGGCAAAAATCAAGGAACTTCAGGACTTCATATCCCGTTTCAGCGCAAATGCATCAAAATCGAAACAGGCCACAAGCCGCAAAAAACTTCTTGACAGCATAAAGGTTGAGGATATTCCCGTATCGTCAAGACGTTTTCCGTATGTTGACTTCAAACCCGACCGCAAAGTAGGCAACGAGGTGCTGACTGTAACGGGAATCTCAAAGACGATAGGTGACAGAAAAGTTCTCGACAACGTAAGCTTTACCATACTGCCGAGACAAAAAGTCGCTTTTGTCGGCAGTGACCCTCTTGCAAAAACAACACTATTCAAAATTCTCATGGAAGAAATCGAGCCGGACGAAGGCACATTCAAGTGGGGTGTAACCACATCACGCAGTTATTTGCCGACGGACAACTCCGCTTATTTCGACGGCTGTGAAGATTCTCTTATAGATTGGGTCAGGAACTACTCTAATCTTGTTTTTGAAGCCGATATAAGGAGCTGGCTCGGCAGAATGATGTTCTCGGGAGAAGAAGCCACCAAAAAGGCAAACGTGCTCTCCGGCGGGGAGCGTGTAAGATGTATGCTCTGCAAAATGATGCTCTCGGGCGCAAATGTACTTTTGCTTGACGAGCCGACAAACCACCTCGACCTTGAATCCATCGCCTCATTAAACGACGGTCTTATCAAATATCCCGAAACAATACTTTTCACATCGCATGACCATCAGTTTGTGGAGACGGTTGCCGACCGCATAATCGACGTAACGCCCGGCCACTTCTTTGATGAAGCGATTACCTTTGACGAATACGTTGAAAAAACATCGGAGCAAAATGATAAAAAACAACGATAAATCCAAACCATATTCACACCCGAGGTGGAATGACAAACAGCTTCCCGTTATCACAGGATACAGAGAGTTGACAAAAGAAGAAAAAGAGCGAGCAGACAGAGATTTCAAGGAGTATTGTGAAAATCATGGGATAGAGATAGTTGAAGATTTATAGAAGCGTGATAATAATATGAAATATGATATTTGGCAGATAATTTAATATGCCAAGCACTTTGCAGAAATGCAAGGTGCTTTTTTAATGCTGTTTTTCAGCTTTTTAGCTGTTAAATATAAAATTACGGGACAAAACCCGTTAATCAAACAGCGAAGCGGTATGGGGGAAATGATAAAGCGTATAAAACCGTATGCAATTTTAGTATATGGCGGAGAGGTTGAGTACGATTATAAGGACATTTCTGTGTATTACTACGAAAACAAGGTTACCGAGAGATTGAAAAGGGTAAATGAATAGATTATAATATATTTGCAGAAAGGAGAGTTTCAATGAATAAGACCCAAGAAAAATTCTTAACCGATGAAGAATTTGAAACTCAAAAAGATGATATTACCGCTATTGTTTCAGCCGAAATGGAAAAGATTGAAAAAGAAATTGATGAAAGATACGATAACAATCCCGAATACAAAGCTCAAATTGATGCAGAGGTTGAAGAAGAGTTGCGTATAGCGGCTAAATACCGTGCTTGTAAAACTCAAGAGGAAATGGAAGAACTCGATAGAAAGTACGGGGTAGAAGTAATTCACTAAAAAGAATCAGGTTAAAGGACATTGCAGAAATACAATGCCTTTTTGCTTTGTTAGGAGAAAGTTAAATTGTTACAAATAAATATTCAGAATTTTGGAGAAAGAGGAGCAGACAGCTATAATTTAAGTGGTAGTTCGATTGCTCTTCTTTAATTATGTACGGACTTTTGTACGGACTTTTCGGGCATTTTTACTGACTTTTTGTCCTATTTCGGCACTTTGCATTTTTATAAAAAGGCAAAACATAAAACCCCTAAAAAGCTTATAACATCAAGCTTTTTAAGGGTTTTATGAATGGTGAGCCATCGGAGATTCGAACTCCGGACACCTTGATTAAAAGTCAAGTGCTCTGCCAACTGAGCTAATGGCTCATATAAAAAGCGTTTTACCGCTTTTATATTTTAGAAAAAGAGAAGCAGAAGTGTGGCACCGAGTGCAAGCACAAAAAAGAATAAACCGAAGTATTTCGTGAATCTGCTGAGCTTAGCCTCCATGGTTCTGCCTTTATTCTTACCGAAGAAGGTATCGGCACCGCCGGCGATTGCACCGGAAAGGCCTGCCTGACGACTCTCCTGCATAAGGATAACAACGGTCAGTATAACAGATGATAATATAAGTAATACAGCAAGAATTATTTCAAGAGCCGACATTTTCTTCCTCCGTTCAAATTTGAATTCGTTTTCAGAATGCTAAAGCATTCTATCATACTGGGTGTAAAAAAGCAAGTCTTTTTTATAATTTTTTTATATGCCGGGAAAATTCATTGCATATATCGCCGATTTCGGAGCATATTATTTAATGCAGAAGCTTTTACACATAAAGAGCGTTTGCCGTAAAAGCTTTTGTGCCGCTTGCAGCTTTCATTGCCGCGAGCGGTTTTTTATCGGCTCGCATAAAAAGCATTGTGAAACAACATCATTGGCCGGTCGTGATGCTCTCTCCGGATGAAGTCTCGCTTTCCGAAGTCTCTGCGGAAATACCGGAGTTGTATATGTAATTTGAGCCTTTGTCGGTATCCGCCGCGGCTTCAGCCGTTGTTTTCTCAAAAAGGCCTGTATAATTTTTTATGATGCCGAACCCGGTTAAAATCGAAAAGGCACTTACCAAAGCAAGCAGCACCGCCACCACGGTCAAAAACACCGCAAGCCCCTTTTCTGCGTTTTTGCTTCCGCCGCCGTTCTTTGCTTTGACAGCTTCTTCAAACATCATCGGCTGATTTTCGCCGTAAAAATATGTTTCCTCGGGTCTTGCCTCGCTTCGCTTTGTGCCATTCGAAAAATCATATTGAAATTCCTCGCAGGCACGTTTTTTTTGCTCGCCCGCACGCGGCAAAGCAGGCTTGCTGCCGTATGATGAATTCTTTTCCGTATCCGTTTCGAGCATGACACAGCCTCCTTGGAAATCAATTTAAATAATTTTAGCATTGTGCGCATAAAAAGTCAATTACTGCCGGTTTTTGCAAAAAAAGTTCGCGTGCTTTGCGGCAACATTCGCCATATGAATGTTCACCATATGATAAATATAAAATAAATTACCGTAAAATTATTGAATTAAGGAAATCATTATGCTAAAATAATAAAAATATTTTTATTTTTAACAAATAATTTCCGGGATGTGATTTTTTTGGGAGAAAATGCCACAAGTACAACTGTTGCTGATCCGTCCGAGCAGGAGCTTGAAAAAGAGGTCAAAAAAGCCTCCGAGCAAAACAGACGTTATATCCGTCCGAGCGAGCTCGTAGCGTTTTTGCTTACGACCTTCGGTCAAAAGAACCTTGACCAGTTTGTAAACGCATACAGGCAGTTCTTTATGATAAGCTTTCTCGGAATTTCGGGACGTGCCTACGGTCTTATAGTCTTTATTGAATCAATATACGACGCCGTTGACGATTCTCTTTCGGGCCTTATTATTGACAGAACAAGAACTCGTTGGGGCAGACTTCGCCCGTACATGATAATCACCGTACCGATTTGGGGTCTTGCCACGCTGATGCTTTTCACAACGCCGCAGTTCCTCTCGGGTAACACATCAAAAATAGTTTGGGCGGTAATTGCAATATTCGCATACAATTTAGGTATGTCATATTTCAATGCCTGGCAGATACTTCTTTACAACATCACCCCGAGCCTTCGCGAGAGAGACAACCTTATAGCGACTTCAAAGTTCTTTGAGCTTTTCGGAACGTGGATTCCGGCTTTTGTGCCGATATTTGTTTCGTTTATGCCGAAGATTTCGAAAAGCATCGGTATGCAGGACGTCTACTCCGGATTTGCCGTAGCCATGATGGTAATAGCCTGCGGCACGGCAATATACGGATTCTTTGCAATGAGAGAAAGAGTCCCGCTCGCATCTCGTGAGCAGATGCAGGAAATCAGCGTTCTTGATTCGTTTAAAAATGCGGTCAAGAACAAGCCTATGTTTATACTTATGCTCGCAAACTTTTTCAACGGATTCAAATCAGTCGGAGCTTCTACCGAAAGCTTCTTTTGGCTTCACAACACGGGCAGCCTTGCAAACAGCACAATAGCCGGCTTATTCACGGGCATTCCCAACTTCATAATAACGCCGATTACGCCGAAGCTTATACATAAATTCGGTGCCAGAAACACCGCAATCGGTGCCGGCATTTTCGGCGGCATAGCATACACGCTGATGTTCATAATAGGTTATGCTCCGTTCGGAAGCTATTCCGGTGCGGAAAGGTACAAGAATTACAGCGGCGGCAGCGGAGTCGCAAATATGGTTTACATTACCATAATGCTGACAATATGCGGTCTGCCAAACTGTATAATCCGTGTTTGCCAGGCGGTTTTGCAGGGCGATGTTTACGATTACAGCGAATGGAAATACGGCGTCCGCAATGAGGGCCTTGTAGCAACGGTATCAAACTATTTTACAAAGCTTGCCAATGCCGTTACCGGACTTCTCTCGGGTCTTGTAATAACCTTCGTCGGCTACACCTCGCACAAGGACGCACTCGGTAACGTAATACGTGACACAAGTCCGAAGGTTCTCATGGGATTTTTTGCGGTATTTGCCCTTATGCCTGCCATTGCAAGATTTCTCTTTGGTATAATACTTATATTCTTTAACGTTCACGGCAAATTCAAGGAAGATATGATGAAAGAGCTTGAAGAGAGACGCCTTGAAAGAGTACGCAAGATGACCGAGGAGGAAAAAGCACTCGAAAGCTCGGATGCAAACGGCGAAATTCCGATAAACGCCGACAACTGACACTTCGGCAAAATCACAACAATAAAAGACGTGAAGTGAGAAAAATCTCTCTTCACGTCTTTTTTATATACTGATTACGTAATCAATATCCCACGCTGCCCGTTAAAGTCTCGTCATCGTCAATCCACTTTTTCACATTGACTATGCGGTAATCATTGTGAGTGTCACGGATAATAACATGGTCTATTCCGGAATTTATTATCACTCGTTTGCAAAGCGCGCAGCTGCTCGCCTCTTTTACGTATTCGCCGGTATCGCATTCTATTCCGACGAGGTACATTGTGCTGCCGAGCATTTGATTTCTCGCCGCGCTTATAACGGCATTCATCTCGGCGTGTACACTGCGGCAAAGCTCATATCTCTCGCCGCGCGGGACATTAAGCCTTGTACGGACACAATAATTTAAATCAGTACAGTTTTCTCTGCCCCTCGGTGCACCGCTGTAACCGGTTGATATAACCTCATCATCCTTTACTATGACCGCACCGAAATGACGTCTCAGGCAAGTGCTTCTCTGAGCCACCGCCTCAGCCAAATCAAGATAATAATTTATCTTATCGCGTCTCTCCATATGTCTCCTCCGTTTACAAATCTCTGAAGATATTTTATCACAGCGCAAAACCGTGTTCAAGACGTAATAATCAACAAATTTCGACATTAGCAAAACTGCATACAAAAAGAAAAGTCGGACTGCACTAAAACGCAATCCGACTTTTGCCAAATTAATCTTCTTCCGTAAAGGAGTCTTTACCCAAACCGCATACGGGGCAAACCCAATCCTCGGGAACATCCTCCCACGCGGTTCCGGGAGCTACGCCGTTATCGGGATCTCCCACTACGGGATCGTAAACATAGCCACAGGGGCATACATATTTTTTCAAAGCAAACACTTCCTAACAATATATTTATTTGGCAAAGCTTAAAAAATCAACCGAAATATCTCTTGAGAAGGCCCTCAAAGGCTCTGCCGTGTCTCGCTTCGTCACGAGCCATCTCATGAACGGTATCGTGAATAGCGTCAAGGCCCTCTTCCTTAGCTCTCTTAGCAAGTTCAAACTTACCGAGTGTAGCACCGTTCTCTGCTTCGGCTCTCATCTCAAGGTTCTTTTTGGTGCTGTCTGTGATGACCTCACCGAGAAGCTCTGCAAATTTAGCGGCATGCTCTGCCTCTTCATAGGCAGCCTTTTCCCAGTAAAGACCGATTTCGGGATAGCCCTCTCTGTGAGCTACTCTTGCCATTGCAAGATACATACCGACCTCGGAGCATTCGCCTGTGAAGTTAGCGCGAAGACCCTCAAGGATATCCTCGGGAACATCCTTTGCAATACCTACAACGTGCTCTGCAGCCCAAGATTTTGACTCCTCTTTAACCTCTTTGAAGGTTGAACCGGGAGCGCCGCACTGAGGGCACTTTTCAGGCGGATTTTCGCCTTCATAAACATAACCGCATACGGGACATACAAATTTTTTCATTTTTAATTCCTCCAAGAATTTAATTATTATCTTTATTATTTGACACGGACAAATGCTTTAAACATTCTTCGCATTTGCCGTAAAAGATTAGGCTGTAACCCTCTGCCCTGCCCTTGAAATCACCCAAGCAACGTGCCGTAACGGACGAGTCAAGCGGCTCAGAGGGCAAATCGAAATATCTGCCGCAGGATGTGCATTTGAAATGATAATGCTGATTTGTATTAGCGTCAAAATGCTCCTCCCCGCCGAGGGTAAGGCTTATGATTTTGCCGCTGTCACGAAGAAGAGTAAGATTGCGGTAGAGAGTACCGAGGCTTAAATTCGGAATATCCTCCCTGACGGAGAGATAAAGCTCCATGGCAGTCGGGTGGTCATACCTGTTTTTTAAATTTTCAAGGATTGCCTCCCTTTGCCGACTGTAACGCTGTTCCTGCAATATTCAGCCTCCGTTCTTAATATATCGGATAACGTGCGCCGTAAAAAGCCGTGTCTATTTCATCGGCTTTAACTGCGTTTTACGTTGCGGTTTGTAACCGCTCAATAATCAGTAACGATTATCGTTATTATTATAATAACACAGATTTTTATTTTTGCAAGTGTTTTTTGAAAATTTTTTAAAATTTTTCAAAACCGCAAAATCAACTGCATATCCAATTTGCACAGCGGTGTAATATTGCGGACAGGATTTGAATAAATATTCTTAGAAACGAAAAATACATTTCAGCAAAGAGGAGAGACAGTAATGGATTTTTGTGCGGAAACGAATGAAGTTTCAAAAAGAAAAACAGCCTGTCGGGAAGCTTTGGAGCAGCCTATTGAATGTGATATAACGCTGCCCGAATACCTCCCCGATATTCAAAGAGTATTAAAATGTTCGCTGACTGCACATATAAGCAGCGTTCAGAAAACCGGTGACAGGGTAACGGCAGACGGAACGGGTCGACTCTCGGTACTATACATGAGCGATACCGGAAAGCTGCAATGCCTTGAGCAGGGCGTCCCCTTTTCTCGTTTTTTTGAAAACAGAGCGGTTGAGGAATGCGAATGCTGCGTCAGAGCGAAAACGGAATATGTCAACTGCCGTGCTGTTTCCGGCAGGCGACTTGATATTCACGGCAGCATAAGCATAACATTTTCATGCTATTCGTGCGAGCGTAAAAAACTTATTTGCGCATGCCGCGGCGGAGGGGTCGAAACCAAAATCGAAAAGAATGAAGTGTGCAATATGCTCGGCTGTTCGGAAAAGGGCTTCACCGTCAGCGAAATATACGAAATCGGAGATGCAAAGCCGTCGATATCGCAGATAGTGCGTTCCTACGCAAGTGCCGTAATAGAGGATACAAAGGCGGTATCGGGAAAAATTCTTATTAAAGGCGAGCTTACCGTAAAAACTCTCTATATTGCGGAGACAAATGACAACGAGCTGCAAACAACCGAGCACACCATGCCGATAAATCAAATAGTTGAAGTCGAAAAAGCAGATGACGAAAGCATCAATATAATAAAGCTTGTGATTTCGGATTTAGCCGTATCCGCTAAGTCCGACGCCGCAGGAGCACTTCGCCTTTTGGACGCAGGAGCCGAAATACGCGCATACACCGAAACATACAAAAGCGAAGAAATGAGCATGGTGACGGACGCATATTCGGTAAATTATGAAATCGAATCAAAGCTGACACCGACGGAGATACAGCGGCTTGACGACAGCTTTACCGACACTCATCTTTGCAGGGGCAGGCTCGATTTATCGGGTACCGATACCGAGAGAATTTTAGATATGTCAGTCGCCGGCATAGAGTACAATACCTCACGCGTAAAAGACGAGCTTTTAATTTCGGGGGCAATAAAAGTTAATCTGCTCACCGCAAGCAAAGAAAACGAAACATCGTTTTTTGAACGGCAATTTGATTTTGAATACCGACGCCGCGAGGAATTCTCGGGCGAAAGAACGGAGTTTTCGCCGTTTATAACCGTCACGGGATCTGATTATATACTTAATTCCGGTGACACTCTTGACGCCCGTGTGGAAATTACAATATCCGCAGCTGTTTTTTCCGTAAGCACGGTAAACGTCATTACGGATATTACCGTTGACAGCGAAAGGCCGAAAAAGCCGTCCGAAGCCGCACTTACGGTATATTTCGCCGACAAGGGCGAAAAAGTATGGGATATAGCGCGACATTATAACACGACAGCCGACAAAATTATAAGTGAAAACAATCTTGAGGGCATGCTCGTCACCGAAAAATGCAGGCTGCTCATTCCGCGTGCATAAGGGGGAGCCGAAAATGAAAAAAACAAGTATTTACAACGATATTGCAAAAAGAACCGACGGCGACATCTACGTTGGCGTCGTAGGTCCCGTGAGGACGGGAAAATCAACGTTTATAAAGCGATTTATGGACACCCTTGTGATACCGAATATAGATAACGCCGGTCAGCACGACCGAGCGGTAGACGAATTACCGCAATCCTCAGCCGGCAGAACAATAATGACGACCGAGCCGAAATTCATCCCCGAAAATGCGGTAGAGATAAATCTTCCGGATAACGCAAGCTTTAAGGTTAGGATGATTGACTGTGTCGGTTATATTGTTCCGAGCTCGCTCGGCTATATTGAGGGCGACGGGCCGCGAATGGTTCACACTCCGTGGGCGGAGGACGAAATGCCGTTTGACAAGGCCGCCGAAATCGGTACACGAAAGGTCATAGCGGAACATTCGACAATAGGTCTTGTCATAACGACAGACGGCAGCATAAGCGACATCCCGCGTGACGAATACGAAGAGGCGGAAGGTCGCGTAATAAGCGAGCTTCAAGAATTAAACAAACCGTTTATAGTCCTCTTAAACTGTATGTACCCACACGCGGCTCCCGCGAAGGAGCTGTCCGTAAAGCTTTCCGAAAAATACGGCGTTCCCGTGCTTCCGATAAATTGCCTTGAGCTTACCGAAACAGAAATTAAAGAGATAATGACGCAGCTTTTGTTTGAATTTCCCATTCGCGAGGTATCGGTAAAGCTTCCGTTCTGGCTGACGGCTTTGCCGCATGACCATTGGCTGAGGAAAGCACTTTTCGGCGCAGTGGCTTCCGCGGCAAACGAAATGGAGCTTGTACGCGACGTATCCTTAATGACGGAGCGCCTGAAGGAATGCGAATATACTGATGACTGTTCTGTAAGCAGCATGGATCTGGGGTGCGGCAGCGCAAATATTTCGGTACGCGTAGGGTCGGGGCTTTTTTACAAGGTTCTTTCCGAATCAACCGGTCTTACCGTGGAAAACGAGCAAAGTCTTATGGCCACAATGCGCGAGCTCGCTTCGGTAAAGAAGGAATACGACAGGCTGAAGTGCGCGCTTGACGAGGTGGAAGCGACAGGCTACGGAATAGTGATGCCGTCGATAGACGAACTGACGCTTGAAGAGCCCGAGCTTGTAAAGCAGGGCGGCAAATACGGGGTTAAGCTGTCCGCCAGCGCACCGTCAATTCATATGCTCAAAGCCAACATAAAGACCGAGGTTGCGCCGATTGTCGGCAGCGAAAGCCAGTCGGAGGAGCTCGTAAAATATCTGCTTCAGGGCTTTGAGGAAGACCCGCAAAAGATATGGGAATCAAATATATTCGGGAAATCGCTTCACGAGCTTGTAAACGAAGGGCTCAGAGGCAAGCTTAATCATATGCCGTCAGACGCGAGAATGAAGCTTCAAGAGACGCTCGAACGAGTTATCAACGAGGGCTGCAACGGGCTTATCTGCATAATTCTGTAACAAAAAACAACCGGCAAGGCGCTGTTTGCTGCTTGTCGGTTGTTTTTTTGTAATATGATATGCTTTACACACAAGAAAATATGTAATTGTAATTGCCTTTACAGCAAAGTCGCAAGCTCCTTTAACGAGCCGACGACCTCACTCGCACGAATATCGCTCTTTTTATATTGCTCGGGGCTCGTAACACCCGACAGCACAAGCACAGACGGTATACCGTTAGCCTGCCCTATCAGTATGTCGGTTTCAAGTCGGTCACCGATAAAGCACAGCTCCTCTTTTTTACAAGACAAAAGCCGAGTAAGATAATCGACCGTGTATTTATGCGGCTTGCCCATTATCATATCGGGTTTTCTGCCGGTTGATGCCTCAAAAAGAGCCATCATAGAGCCCGTGTCGGGCATAAACCCGTCAGCTGTGGGACAATTGAAATCGGGATGCGTCGCAATATACTCCTTCCCCTCTGCCAAAAAGCGACAGGCTCGTCTCAGCTTTTCGTACGTAAGAGTGGTATCAAAACCGAGCACCACTATATCCGGGTCTTTGTCGTCAAGAATAATTCCCGCATTCACAAAATCAGCCGTGAGCCGTTCGTTGCCGAGCAGGTACACCCTTTTGCCGTTCCTGTTGGCTTTGAGGAAATCAATCGTAACGTGAGACGAAATCACGATTTTGTCCGGCGAAATATCGTAACCCATATTGTGAAGACGTGTTCTGCAAACCTCGACATTGTTTGACGAATTGTTGGTGTAAAAGAGAAAATCCTTCCCTTTTTGCTTAACCGTATTGAGAAAATCAACAGAACCGGGTATAATATTACCGTCAAGGTAAAAAGTGCCGTCCATATCTATAATAAAATATTTGGTTTCGGCAAAAACTGAATTTGACAAAGCTGACACTCCTAAAAAACAAATACAATATATTGTAACATTATTACGACAAAATGCAAGGTGAATTTATGACAGGCAAAGTCCATTCATTTCAAAGTCTCGGTACAGTAGACGGCCCCGGAGTACGCACAGTTCTGTTTTTGCAGGGTTGCCCCCTGCGTTGCCCATACTGTCACAATCCGGACACTTGGGACAAAAATGCCGGAGAAGATATTTTTGTTGATGACGCGGTAAAGAAGATTTTAAGATACCGCTCATATTTCGGCAAGGACGGCGGAGTTACCGTATCGGGCGGCGAGCCGCTCTTGCAAGTCGAATTTGTATACGAGCTGTTTACAAGGCTTAAGGAGGAAGGCATAGGTACTGCTCTTGACACCTCCGGCGTCATAATGAACGACAGCGTAAAAAAGCTTCTCGGCAAAACCGATATAGTTTTGCTCGACATAAAATTTTCACGTGACGACCTGTATAAAAAATACATAGGAGTAAGCCTTTCCGCTCCGCTTGCGTTTCTTGCGGAATGCGAAAAGGCAAAAAAAAGAGTTATAATCCGACAGGTTATAACTCCCGGCATTAACGATACCGAAGACGATGTTCTGAAGCTTCGCGAAATATTAAAGCCCTTTAATTGCGTTGAAAAAACAGAGCTTTTGCCGTTCCGCAAGCTTTGCAAAGAAAAATATGAAAGCTTAAATATTTTCTTCCCGTTCGGCGACAGAGAGGAAATGCCGCAGGAAAAGCTGAACGAGCTTCAGAAGCTGCTGTAAAAGAGGTTCTTAATTTTGTATTACGACATAAAAAAAGTAGGACTGCCGCAGTCACTGCGCGAAAAAGCGGCAGATATATACACAAACAACAAAGCTAAAATCAATGCGCTCTCGAAGCTGTTTTTCCCATTTCCCGACATACTTAAGGGACAATCGGATATGGTAAGACTCGCGGTTGTTTTAAAGAGCTTTGAGCGAACTCACGATTTTTACAAGAGCAAAATAATAAGTGACGATGTTTTTTACGATACGATAAAGGATGTAGCCGTCTGGTGCGAAAACAATCAAAACAACGGTCTTAAAAACTACCGTTGGCTTCATAATCACGCATCGGGCAAGCTATTTAAAATAGGCAGGCTGCAATTCCAAATGTATAAAGCCCCCATGGGGCCAGACTACACAAAACTGCCGTTTAAAAGAGGCGACAACCTCTTATACATTCACATTCCTCAGGGAGAAAAGCTGACAAGGGAGAGCTGTACGGACTCCGTAAGGCGTGCCGAGGAATTTTTCAGAAGCCATTTTCCGAATTACGAATATGATTACTTCTTCTGTGAGAGCTGGCTTTTGTTTCCCGGCAACCGAAGCTTTATGGCAAAAGACAGCAACATAGTTAAATTTATGGACTTGTTCACTCCGGCATATTCGACGGGAAACGATTCGCAGGCAATAGAGCGCATATTCGGAGAAAGAAAAAACGATATAAACGACTACTGCGAAGATACCTCTTTACAAAAGAGTGCAAAGGAATATATGCTCGGCGGAAACAAGCTCGGCTTCGGCACGGGCTACATAAAAAGGCAGTAGGCTGCAAAAATACATCTTGCGTTTTGCAGCGCCGCGCCTAAAGCAAATATTATTATAAAAAAGGAGCACCCGAAAGGGCAATTACCGCAATGAAAAAGATGATATCATGGAACGTAAACGGACTGCGCGCCGCAGTCGGTAAAAATTTCAAGGAGGTATTCGCTTCTCTTGATGCGGATATTTTTTGCATACAGGAAACAAAGCTTCAGGAAGGTCAAATCGACCTGGAATTTGACGGCTATAAAAGCTATTGGAACTATGCCGAAAAAAAAGGCTATGCTGGCACAGCGATATTCACAAAAGAGGAACCAAAAAACGTATTTTACGGCATAAACGAGCCGTTTTACGACAATGAAGGCAGAGTCATAACGCTCGAATTCGAAAATTATTTCTTCCTAACCTGCTACACACCGAATTCTCAAAGCGAACTCAAAAGGCTTGAATACAGAATGTCGTGGGAAGAAAAATTCCTGACATATCTTAAAAAGCTTGAAAAGACAAAGCCGGTTATTCTTTGCGGCGACCTAAACGTGGCACACAAAGAGATAGACTTGAAAAATCCGAAAACGAATATGGGTAATGCCGGGTTTACCAACGAGGAAAGAGAAAAATTCGGGACCCTTTTAGACAGCGGCTTTATAGACACCTTTAGGTATTTTCACCCTGACGAGCCGGGCAGATACTCTTGGTGGTCTTACAGATTTAACGCGCGTAAAAACAACGCCGGATGGAGAATAGACTACTTTCTTGTATCGGAAGAACTCAAAGACAAGCTCGTTTCCGCCGACATTCTCTCGGATATACAAGGCTCAGACCACTGTCCCGTGGAGCTTGTGGCGGATATTTGATATTCCCGCTTAATCAAACGCCGCTCCGTAGTCGTTTATAATTCCGGCAAGCTCGCTCGGCGAACCTATCACGTTTGTGAGTGCCTCCGGCAGCACGCCGACTATAACGGTTTCCGCAACAACGGCGGACGCTGTTACGGACAAGCCGTCAGTCTTTCCGAGCATAACAAGCCTGCCGCTTGTCTCTATATTGAAAACAATGCGGTGTATTACCTGGTTGAGCCCGGCCTCCCTGAATTCGTTTGAAAATGTCACAACCGTACCGGAGGTCAGCTGAGCATTAAATTTCACGCGCGGGCCGTAGCCGTTTGTGTATTCACTTCCCAAAAACGTTCCGATTGGTATAGATATGCTGAATGTTTCGTTTTCTGCGGCGATTTCGGATACGGCAAGGGAAATATTGCTTTGAAGTAAATTTATTTTAACTGTATCAACGTGGAGAGAAGTTACATTTCCCTCCGCGTTTCTTTCTGTTTTAACTATATCGTTATATGCTGTTTCCGATTCGGCGAGGACCTCGGCAACCGCTTTGTTTGTCGAGTTTAAAAGTATTCTTTCGGCTACTGTCTCGCTGTACCTCGTAATGACGGGGCGCATACGACAGGTAAAGGTGAAAACAAGCACCGAAATGCTCATAACGAACACAGCAAAAGAGAAGAACACCCTTTTTGCACAGTTTTTCCTTTTCATTACTTTATCTGCCTCCCCTGTTTCTATTCTACGCAGAGAAGGCATTGTGCGTTAAAACGCCATAAAAAAGGAGCTGTAAAAAACTTTACAGCCCTCAAAAAAAGTATCTTTTTTCTGTATTCAGCCGAAAATCATCTCTGTTATTTTTTCATCTATCGCATTTAGAAATTCTCTGCCGTTTTTTGCCTCTTTCGCGACGCTCTCCAGTATCTGCTTTTCGGTATAAACGGAATCCGATACTCCGCGAGTGAGCTGAGACGTTCTGTTTGCCGACTCAGACACTCCCGCAAACAGCGCAAAGGCGCACAAAACAACGGTCAGTACCGCGAGATATTTTTTAATTATCCTGTCTTTTTTCTTCATTTTAATACGGCTATTTTGCCGCAACGGGTCACCTCCGTATACGGCACAATGCTCCTTTCGTTTATTTAATTCTTCAGACGTTGGAATTTATAAATTCGACAATAGCTTTTCCCATAAGGTGCCCGGAATATTCCGCCTCGGCTATTGTATTTGAATCGCTGCCGAACTCAAGCAGCACCGAGCACGGCGTTACGTCCATATTGTATTTTCTTGCGGAAAACAATATCGGCCGCATAAGCCCCGGATACATGGTTTCGGCTGTCTGCTGCAGCTTTAGCGCGAATGTAAGATTTTGCTCCCATGTCGGAAACGACGTGACCTTGCCGTCCTCACAGCCTGCAATTATCATTATCTGCGCCGCTTTTCTGCCGTTTACCGTGGTTGTCGGCTTTATGCGCGTACCGTCGCTTTGCTCAATCGCGTCTCGGTGAACGTCAAGAACTATCTTTACTGACGGATTTTCTTCCATTATTTTAAGTATTGTCTCACGCGAGCGGTCATATGCACCGGTATACGCTCTGTCGTGTATCTCGGTGTCGTGTATTACGCCTATTCCCGCCTTTTGAAGCTCCTCCGAAACGGCGTCGCCCACGCGCACCATATTTCGCGACGAGTCATCGCTCCTCAGTTCAAAATCGCGCGTATACCAGCCCTTATCCATAAGCTGATAGCACTCTGTGGTATGGGTGTGAAAAATAAGAACCGTTGGCGCGCTCTTATCGGCAATATCGAGATTACACTCGCCGTTTAACGAGCTTTCGATATTTATGCTGTGCGACGGCGTTGTGTTTCGTACCGATATATTTTTATATGTCGATGTTGCGGACGATGCATCGAATTTCTTTTCGACTATTGTGCCGTCATGATTTGCCGAGGCGTATTGTTTTTCGGCGTCAGCCATCATTTTAACTATATCGCGAGGAACAGTCGGAGTGCTTCCGACGACGCTTTCGCTCTGCTCGTTTTTTTCGCTCGGCAATGAAATTACGGCGTTTTGCTGTGAGCTTTGCGCGGAAACGCTTTTTTCGATTGACCTTACCGCACTGCTTTTTGCAGACAGAACGGCACCCTCGGGCAGCATAAGTCCCGCGCCTATAACGGCGGTTCTGCCGACGGCATTTCCGAAACGGCTTCCGCACACAAATGCCAATATTATGATTATCGGCAGGGCGACAAGCACCTCATTTCTTTTTTTCGGAATTTTACCCGTATGTCTTTTTCGTTTGTTCATTTGATTTACATAGTCTTTCCGGCCACAATTTGTTTTTTCGCAAGTCATACGCCGTATGTTGCAGCCGTATACGGCGTATAACAAAAGGCTTATGACGATACGGCAATATCACACAGCTGCACATATGACCTTTGTAAGATTATATGCGCGTTTTTCCGATGTTATACGAGAGAAAGAAGAGTTTTCATATCCATATCGGGTTGCAGAGCGGAATTTATCGCAAGAGCCAAAAGGCGTGACGCACGGCTTATCATAACGTCGATTTCGCGCGGTGTCACCATCATTTTTTCGGCTCTTTCGCGTTCCGACTGCGGTATATTTTCATTTCCCGTTATATCATAGACAAGTGCGGCGGCATCTACCACCGTTGGCACCCCTATCGCTATTACCGGCACTCCGAGGGTCTTTCGGCTTATCTCGGCGCGATGATTGCCGACTCCCGAACCCGGAACTATACCGGTATTTGTCATCTGAACCGTACAGCCGAGCCTTTTTATGCTGCGTGCCGACAGCGCGTCCACGGTTATTACAGCGTCGGGGGAAGTCTCATTCATTATTCCGCGAATCATCTCGGCGCTTTCTATGCCCGTCTGACCGAGCACCCCCGGAGAAGCGGACGATACGGGCCGAAGAGACGGAAGACCCACTTCCTCTGCGAGCGATTTTGTGATATGGCGCGTTGAAAATATATCTTTTGCGGTCTTGGGACCGAGGGCGTCGGGTGTAATATCCGAATTGCCGAGCCCCACCACAAGAACTCCCGAGGTGTTTTTCGGCAACAGCTTTTTAATTTCATCTCTCACGGCAAACATTCTGCTGTCTGCATCATCAAATTCCGATGAAAACGGCGGCAGCTCCACCGTGACATATATGCCGACGGGTTTGCCGAGCTTTTCGGCACCGGCATCTGTTGTAATTTCTATTTCGGTGACCGACGCGCTTTTTACCCTTCGCTTTTTTACCGTCACGCCGTCATTTTTGCCGCTGTTTGTTATCTCTCTGCGCTCAATTGCGAGATCGGTTCCGAAAATCATATAAATACTGCTGCCTTTCTTTCGATAAATGTTTGTGTGCTGCAGCCCGTTTGGCCGCATTTTGCGAATTTCGGGCGCGCTTTACGATATATTATTTGCACCGGCATAAATTTTATAGGCTGTTTATGAAAAAAAACTTGCTTTTTTTCGGAAAGAATGGTATTATATATTCCGCTAATGTGATACGCAAAGGAGGTTAAACTATGCCGAATATTAAATCAGCTAAAAAACGTGTAATCGTTAACAACAAGAGAGCAGACCGCAACAAGTCAAGAAACACCGCTCTCAAGACAGCTATCAAAAAGGCTAATGCCGCTATTGAGTCAAATGCTGCCGACAAAGAAGTTCTTGTTAAAGCTGCAGTTAAGAAAATCGACCAGGCTTCTGCAAAGGGTCTTATTCATATGAATAACGCCGCTCGCAAAAAGTCAGCCCTCGTTTGCAAACTCAACAAGGCTTAATGTTGTTTTTAATGCACCTCGGTCTTTAGACCGGGGTGTTTTGCTTTTTCGGTCAAATTTACATTTTATTCATTGACTTTTGCCTTTTTTACGTATATAATAAACACATAGTTTTACAAAAATTAAGGGAGGCATTTACCTATGAAAAAAGTTCTTAAAGTTATCGGTATCATCGCCGCTGTTGCAGGCGCTATCTTCGGCGTTTATGTAATAGTGAAAAAATATGTTGACAGCAAAAAAGTAGTTATCGGCAATGACGCTGAAAATTATGTTTCATGCTCCTGCTGCGACGACAACTTCGTTTCCGAAACCGTTGCGTAAATAAAAACGTATTATAAACGCCAGACTAGCTGAGTGTTTATAATGAAGCTTTGCGTCAAAACAATATTTTTTGTGCAATAATAATTGACCCCTCAAATAAGCTCCGGCTTATCTGAGGGGTTTTCATTTTCTTGTATCAAAAATATAATATTTTAAAGTGCTTTGCAGTTTCGTAGCTGTAAAAATCTTTTTTATACCGAAGGCAGGAAACCAATGCCTTCTTACGAACACTCAGCCTTTGAACGGGTGTTTTTTATTTGCTTTTCGGTTTTGCAAAAAACGAAACCACAAGTCCCGACAACACCGCCGCCGCAATTCCTGCGGAGCCCGCACACAACGGTCCCGTAAGAACACCGAGCAAGCCTTTTTCGCGGATTGCCTCCTTGGTTCCGTTCACAAGGACATTACCAAAGCCCGTAAGCGGTACCGTAGCCCCCGCTCCGGCAAAATCAACAAGCTTATCATATACTCCGGTCGCACCGAGGATAACTCCGAGCACAACAAAGGTAACGAGTATTCTTGCAGGCGTCATCTTTGTCACGTCTATCAGTATTTGTCCTATAACGCATATGAGTCCGCCGACAAAAAACGCTTTAAGAAAAATCAGCAAAAAACATTTCCCCTTCCGATTTTCGGAATTATTTTGTGCCGATTTTCAATAATTATTCCTTTCGCAAATCAAATCCGCCGGGCAAAAGCTCCGAGAGCGTATGCACCTCATATTCACCCTTGCCGTCGCCGAGAATTATTTTGAAATCACCGCCGCAAAACTCCTCCATAACCTGACGGCAAACGCCGCACGGATAGCAAAGGCGTTTGTATTCGCCGTTTTTGTATTTACCGACTATCGCAATAGCTTCGAAATCGTTTTCACCCTCGCTGATTGCCTTAAAAAAAGCTGTTCGCTCGGCACATATCGTGGGTGAAAAAGCCGAATTCTCGATATTGCACCCCTTATAAACTCTTCCGTCTGCGGTAATAAGCGCCGCACCGACGGAAAAGCCCGAGTACGGCGAATATGAATTTACCATAGCGTCCTCGGCGCATATCAAAAGCTCACAAGGTGTCATAATATCGTCTCCCGTCATATTATCTTTATTTTATAATAATTCATAAGTCCGCAAAAATCAAGCTATGCCGTTTTGCAACAAAGTGCCGCCGAATTCGTATAATATAATAAACGTTTTGGGAGGCGCGAACATTTTATGAATTATCAAAACAACAAAACAGAAACATCCGTAATACAGCTGGCACTTAAAAGGGCCGGGTTTTTAGAGGGTGAACTCGACGGCATTTTCGGAAGCGATACAAGAAACGCCGTAATTGCTTTTCAAAAGGCCGCTTCTCTGTCGCCCGACGGAATTGTCGGTCCGAAAACATACGCCGCACTTTTACCGTATCTCAAAGGGTACACGATTCACCGTGTAAAAAAGGGAGATTCGCTCTATTCGATTGCCGCCGTGCACAACACAAGCATAAGAAAAATTATGCTTGCAAATCCGACGGTTGATCCGCTGAATCTGCAGATAGGCACAATTTTAACCGTTCCGTTTGCTTTTTCGGTAGTTCCCACCGACGTGCCGTATTCATATATGCTTTTAACATACATCTGCGAAGGACTTTTAATGCGGTATCCGTTCCTTTCGGGCGGAGTTATAGGAAAAAGCGTTATGGGAAAAAGCATACCGTATCTAAGCATAGGGCAGGGCAAAGACGAGGTATTTTACAACGCGTCGCACCACGCAAACGAATGGATAACAACTCCCCTACTTTTAAAATTCATCGAAGAATATTCGGAAAGCTTTGCAAACGGAGGCTCGCTGTACGGTACTCTCGCGGTACAGTTATTTAAAAAGGCAACTCTTTATATTGTTCCCATGGTTAACCCCGACGGCGTTGACCTTGTAAACGGTGTACTCCGTAACGACAGATATAAAAATGAGACGCTCAAAATTTCGGCACGTTATCCCGACATACCGTATCCGAACGGGTGGAAAGCGAACATCGCGGGAGTTGACCTGAATCTTCAATATCCGGCTGGCTGGGACGAAGCAAAAAAGATTAAGTATTCGCTCGGTTTTACGTCTCCCGCTCCGCGCGATTTTGTCGGCACGGCTCCCCTTTCCGCTCCCGAAAGCGAGGCGGTGTTTAATTTTACAATGAAGCACAATTTTGCGCTTACCCTGTCATACCACAGCCAAGGGGAAATCATATACTGGAAGTACCTTGACTTTGAGCCGCAAAAATCACGTGAAATCGCAGAATATTTCGGGCAAATCAGCGGCTATGCGGTAGAGGAAACACCGTATAATTCGGGCTTTGCAGGGTACAAGGACTGGTTTATACAGTATTATGACAGACCCGGATACACAATAGAGGTAGGCTTAGGTCAAAGCCCCCTGCCCCTTACGCAGTTTGACAAAATATACAGCGACAACGTGGGGATTCTTAAAGGCGGCATAACCGAAATATGATAAGCGGCGATAAATTTAAGGTGTAAAAGCGCCGCATATTGTGATACAATATACTCATCTTTGAAATGAAGGTGAGAATTTGAAAAGCTTACAGGACAAATATATACTCAGAAACGGCGTAGAAGTACCGTGCATAGGCTTCGGCACATGGAAAATGCCGGATGAAGTCGCAGAAAATGCCGTAAAAGCCGCAATAGATACAGGCTACCGTCATATCGACACCGCAGGCGCTTACAGAAACGAAAAAGGCGTCGGCGACGGAATAAAAAAGAGCGGCGTTAAAAGGGAAGAAATATTTTTGGTAAGCAAGCTGCCAAACGACGACCACGGCTATGAAAAAGCCATAGCTGCGTGCGAGAGCTCACTTTTAAAGCTCGGTACGGATTACCTCGACGGCTATTTAATACATTGGCCGGTGCTTGTCACAAACTGGGACCGCCTCGAAGACGACCTTTGCGATACCTGGCGCGCAATGATGAGACTGCGCGACGACGGCAAGGTAAGAGCCATCGGCACAAGTAACTTTATGACGGAGCATATTGAGATTTTAAAGAAAAATCTCGGCGATTATCCGCTGATAAATCAGGTTCAGATGCATCCGCAAAATCCGCAGGACGAAATGATAGCATACTGCAAAGAAAACTCTGTTTTGCCCGAAGCCTGGAGTCCGCTCATACAAGGTCAGGCATTTAAGCGCGAGCTCCTAATAGAGCTTGCCGAAAAATACAAGGTTTCGGTAGCCCAGCTTTGTATACGCTTTATAGTGCAAAAGGATGCCGTTCCCATTCCTAAGTCGGCAAATCCCGACAGAATTCGGAACAACGCCGATGTATTCGGCTTTGAAATTTCCGATGAAGATATGGAAAGAATAGCGTCGCTCAGGGTCTACGGCAGAATAGGCGATCCGCCGTCGGTGCCGAGAACTCATCAGGTAGTCGGATTTTAAATCACGTATAAAAAAACGGCTTATCGGGTTAAAGCTCCCTATAAGCCGTTTTATTTTTATTTTATAATGTAAAAGAATCAAGTTCTTCAAGAAACCTTTCTTTTTCGCGGAGGATTGCTTTTTTGTATCTGTCCTCCTCGGAAAAGACGCATCCGCAGTATTTTTGCATATAAAAGCCGAGCTCTCTTGCCCTTTGATTGCCGGCTCTGAAATTCGGTCTGAAATCGCGGTAGAGAAATTCCACGCCGAACTCTTTTCCGAAACGCTCGCCTGCCGCGGCTATAAGCTCGTGCTTTTGGTAAACGCTCGCGAGAAGCGTGGTTGTAAACTGCTTAAAACCGTGTTCCGCCGCAAATTCGGCTGTTTTGCGAAGCCTCGTCTCATAGCAATAGGTACACCTGTTATCTATATCGCCGACAACATTTTTCACGAATTCGCGAAGCCCGTAATCCTCTTCGACCAAAACCCTCATATTTATTTTTGAAGCATAGTCGATAAGGCAATTACGCCTTGCCTCGTATTCTTTCCAAGGGTGGATGTTTGGATTATACCAAAATGCGACCGGCTCTATTCCCTCGTTTCGCAGAGGGTCTATGCAGGAAAGCGAGCACGGCGCACAGCAGCAGTGAAGAAGCACATTATTCATCGTCTTTGTCACCACTTTTACGCTTATCCTTTTCCTCGGACTTTTCATCAGTCGTTTTTTCGTTGCCGGGCTGTTCCTCCGGCAAAAATTCGACCTTGACCTTACCTATACGGCGCTCCTCTACGTTCAACACGGTAAACCTGATGTTTTTATACTGAACGGTGTTCATATCGCCGTCAACCGGCAAAAAGCCCAAAAGGCTGATTATAAATCCGCCGAGAGTATCGTAGTCTCCCTCGGGCAGCTTTATGCCGAGTTTTTCCTCAACCTCTTCGATATCGGTAATACCGTCTATCGTAAAGGTGGTATCGTTTATCTTGGATATTTCTTCGTCCTCGTTGTCATATTCGTCCTGAATATTACCGACGATAGCTTCAACTATATCCTCAAGGGTTACAAGGCCGGCAGTTCCGCCGTACTCGTCAACCACTATTGCCATCTGAATATGCTTAGCGGTCATTTCCGAAAATAATTCGCCGCAGCGCTTTGTTTCGGGAACGCAATATACCTCGCGCATTATGTCCTTAGGCGTTTTTGTTTTCGGCAGATTGGACCCGACATATTTTAAAAGGTCTTTAATGTATATAATACCGACAACATTGTCGGGGTCTTCCTCATATACGGGGATTCTCGAATAGCCGTGCTCCATTGAGGTTTTGACTACGTCCTGGAGAGAATCCTCAACATCAACGCACTCCATATCGGTGCGGTGAGTCATTATATCGGCAACGTCAATATCATCAAATTCAAAGACGTTGTTTATCATTTCTTTTTGGCTGTCCTCAATTACGCCCTTTTCCTGACCGACGTCAACCATCATACGGATTTCCTCTTCTGTGACGGTTTCCTCATCAGCGTTGGGGTCAAGACCGAACATACGGACTATAAGGTTTGTAGAAGCAGAAAGAAGCTTTACAAACGGCTTTGTTATCTTACTGAAGCCGAGAAGTATCGGAGTGACTGCAAAGGAGATTTTTTCAGACTTCTGCATAGCGAACTTTTTGGGTGCAAGCTCGCCGAGAACGAGTGAAAAATAAGACATAACAAGCGTTATAAGTATAGTCGAAATTACGCTTATCGCACCGACCGGAATTACCTTAACAACAGATGTTTTCGCAAGAGCGTCGGTCAGCATTACCGCAAAGTTCTGAGCCGCGACAGCCGAAGTAAGGAAGCCGGCAAGGGTTACGCCTATCTGAATGGTCGAGAGGAAGTTGCTGGAGTTTTTGGTAAGCTTTAATACCTGTTTTGCCTTTTTGTCGCCGTCCTCCGCCATTTTTTCCATCTTGGCGTCATTCAGCGAAATGATAGCTATCTCCGACATTGCAAAGAAAGCGTTGATCAAAATAAGAATAAATAGTAAAAAAAGTTTAAGAATAATACTCGCAGGTCCTGCGTCGTCCATAATGATTTGTGGACTCCTTTCAAAATATATTAGGAAAAATTATACTACAAACCCTCTGTTTCGTCAACCGTGAAAAGCTTCGGCGGCTTTTCATTATTTAAGGCCGTCAAGCCGAAATTTCTCGGATATTTTACGGTAAGCCGGGAGAGAGAGTCCGTACTTATCGGCAAGGCGCACAACCTCATATATAAGACCGTCTATTTCCGACTGCTTACCGGCAGCAATGTCGCGCTGCATAGAGGTGGAGGCGTCCGGTGACAGAGCATCGAGAATATCGAGATTTATTTTTACAAGGCTCTTTTCGTATTTTATTCCCATTGCAGCCGCAAGCGTTTCAATTTCGGAGATAAGCTCGGAAAAAAGCTCGCGCTCCGCTCCCGGTTTTTGCATCTCGGCGGCATTTGCTCCGAAATACAGACCGCATCCCGCCATAGGCGAAACATATGAAAATTTTTGGAGAGTGTCCTTTTCGACATTATCGGAAAAAACCGGCGTTATGTTTGCCAGTTTTAAGTCGCTTTCGATTTTTATAAGCCGCGAATCATCCTTTTTGTGCGAAGGCAACCCGTAAACTATACGAAAAATCGAACCGTACATATGTATTTTCCCCGGAGAGACAAGACTTGAGGAAACATATATACACCCGTCAGTCACCGTAAGAGAGGGAAGCTCTTTTTGCATATGTCTGCCCGTGCCGTAAATATTGAGTATCGGTATTACCACGGTTTCGGGCTTGGATACGCTTTTTATAAACGGTATTGTATCTGTAATGCTATACCCCTTTACGCACACAAAAATAACATCGGGAGAAAGAGCTGCGCCGGATTTCACAGCATTCTCAAAACCGTTCATATCAAAGGCTTTTACGGCATTTGTGTATTCGTTGTTATCAAGGCTCAGAGTAATGCCGTTTTCCCTGAGAGCCGACAGATTTTTGCCTCTCGCAATCAGAGTTGTATCTATTCCGGCTTTTGTAAGATATGCGGCTATTGCGCCTCCCGTTCCGCCGACACCTATAACAAGATATTTCACTGTTTTCAAATCCTTTCAAAAATACAACGAGTAAATTTTCGGTGCTTTTAACCGACCGTTTTCACCGTTTTGATTTCATCGCCCGTTTTAATGCGTGCCGTCTTTTTGCCGCAGGACGAATATACCGACAGACTCTTTATTTCGCCGTTTTCCCACGTGAAATCAAGAGAATATCCTCCGCGTGCACAAAGCCCTTTTACGCTGCCGTTTTTCCACTCCTCGGGGAGTGCCGGCAAAAGCTCTATAATATCATCGGAGCTGTAACACAGCATTTCGCAGACACCGCTTGTGTATCCGCAGTTTCCGTCCATCTGATACGGCGGATGGAAATCCCAAAGGTTCGGCGCGATGTTTTTGTTTATAAGCTCACGCAGCATTGAATATGCTCTGTTGCCGTCCTTCGCCCTTGCCCAAAGGTTTACCTTATTCGCCTTGCCCCAGCCCGAACCGTTTGCGCCGTTCTTTTGGCCGAAGCCTCTGTCAAGTAGAGAAACTTTACAAGCCTCTATAAGCTCGGGAGTTTTATCGGTTATCGCGTTTCCGGGATAAAGTCCGAGCAAATGAGATGCATGTCTGTGGCGGTTTTGGCAGGAATGTAGCTTATATTTAAGCTTTCTGAGCTTCAAGGACTTATACCATTCGTCCTCCTCATACCATTCCTTTATCTGACCCCAGCGTCCCTTTGTAATGGGCTTTAACTTTACACGCACTCTTTCAAGTTCAGCCGCAAAGTCGTCGTCTCCGAGAACCCTTGCCGCCTTTTCCGTATCGGTAAACAACTGCCATATAAGCGTCTGCTCGTATGTATTGCCTATACTTATGGGCCCGTGCTCAGGAGAATAAGACGGAGACGAAACATATCTGTCCTGCTCTTTACTGTAAACAAGATTTTGAAGCCAAAAAACAGCATTTTCTTTCATCATGGGATATATGTCGGAGCGAAGATAGTCCGTGTCCTCGGTAAACGCATAATAATCAAAGCAATTCTGCATCATCCACGAGGATGCCGCCGGAGACCAACCCCAATAGAAATCCCACCCGGGACAAGTCCAACCGAAGGGCGTATTTTGAGTATGGCACACCCAGCCGTTCTCGGGATTTTCTTCATCGGAAACGATATTGTGGTAACACCGCGCGGTAACTCTGCCCGGCTCACGAAGCGACTCCATATAGCGTATCATCGGTTTTGCCGCGCCGAAAAGTCCCGTGACATACGCATGCCAATAACACATTTGAAGATTTACGTTCAGATGATAATCACAGCTCCACGCAGGCGAATTGGAATTGTTCCATACGCCCTGAAGATTGGCGGGCAGCTCATCGTTTTCGGCAGAGCTCGAAATAAGCAGGTATCTGCCGTATTGGCACAAAAGCTCTTCCAAGTACCGCCCGTCCTTTGAATCGGGGTTTTCACGGTATGAAGTAAGGAGTTTATCCGTGTATTCGGTGCTTGTGAAGCTTGTAACCTCAAATGAAAAACGGTCAAACAGCGATTTGTATTCGGCAATCGCCTCTTTTTTAACCTCGTCATAGCCATTTTTCAAAAATTCTTCTATTGCGGAATTTACTTTGCCTTCGGGCAATTCGCCTCTGTAATTCGGATATTCGTTTTTATAGTTTGTTCCGGCAGCGAGGGCAAAAACAAGATATGAAGCGTCTTTAATGACGAGCTTACCGTCGCCTTTTACCATTTCACCGTCCGTTGTAACACAAAGGCGCGCATAGTATGCGAGGTCATTATCCGAGAGCCTGCCGCACAAAATCAGGGAATTATCCTGCACTCTTATGCTGTCGGTCTCGTGAGACGCCAAAAATGAAATTTCGGTGTTCAACGCACCATTTTTATCGGCGGTGATTTTTTCGGCGATAACCGACGGATTGTGCGACGCAAAACACTCGCGTATAAAGGAAACATCGCCGCTCTTATATTTCACCGTGCAAACGGAATTTGTTATATCGAGCTGTCTTTCATAATCCGAAAAAACACCGTGAGGAAATTTGAGCACTATCTCCCCGAAATTCTGATATGCCCCGTAGCCGTCCTTTACGCCTACAAGCTTATCCTTAAATTTAAGGACGGCCTTTTTATCACCGCGGCGCAGTGCATCTCTGATTTTTTCAAGGTATTCATAGCTGTTTTCGACATTTCCGCCGATATAGTCCTTTCTGCGCTTTGACGGGCCTCCCGTCCAAAGAGTTTTTTCATTAAACTGCAAATGCTCCTCGGAAACACCTCCGAATACGCACATACCGAGCATGCCGTTGCCTATGGGCAAAACCTCGTTTTGCCATCCGTTTTCGGAATACTCCGCAGGCTTGTTATATTTGAGAACGTAATTTTTCAAGACAAACGCTCCTTACCGTTTTATTTATAAAAACAATAGCAAACGGAAGCAAAAAAGTCAATATTTGAGCCGTTTCACGGAAAATCTTTTTGTTTTTCCTTGACGAGCAGGCTCTTTTATTATACAATTTCAATGCTTTGAAAATCTCATAATCAAAGTTGTCAGTTCGAGATCCGCCTGACAGGGCAAATGCCCAAATCAAAACTAAGGAGTTTGAAAAATGAATAAGAAAAAAGATGTTAACTTTCTCGTCTGCGGTGCGGTAATTGCCGCTCTCTATGCCGCGCTGACCTATGCCGCATCCGCCGTAAATCTTGCCTACGGAGCGGTACAGTTCAGATTTTCCGAGGCTCTGACGGTTCTTGCGGCATACACGCCGGCCGCAATACCCGGGCTTACAATAGGCTGTCTCTTGGCAAACCTCGGAAGTCCGTACGGTATTACGGACATAATATGCGGCTCGGCAGCAACGCTTTTGGCCGCCGTATTTACGTATCTCACGAGAAAGGTCAAGGTAAAGGGGCTGCCGCTTCTCGCACCGGTTTTTTCGGTAGTGTTCAACGCCGTTATAGTCGGGGCGGAAATAGCCGTATTTTTGCCCGAGGGCTTTACGTTCAAGGGCTTTCTTATACAGGCAGCATTTGTAGGTCTCGGCGAGCTTGTGGTATGCTACGCCGCCGGAATGCCGCTTTGCGCAGCAATAAACAAAACGGGACTTCGTAAATACCTTAAATAACTCTTATATATTGAAACAAGCTATCGGTTTGTGATAAAATAATCTCAGTAACGGCATCTGCTGTTTTTGAGATTATTTTTTTTGCGCCGATATGTCGGCAGGAAACGGGAGACGATGTCATAATGGCAAAAATAATAGTGGCAGACGATGAAATGCTCATACGGCGACTTGTGTGCGATTTCCTGATTAAAGAGGGTCACACGCCGCTTGAGGCCGCGGACGGCAAAATGGCCGTAGAGCTTTTCAACCAAAATCCGGACACCGCCCTCATAATAATGGATATTATGATGCCCGAGCTCGACGGCTGGGAAGCGACAAGGGAAATAAGACGGCACTCTGCCGTGCCCATTATGCTGCTTTCGGCAAGAAGTCAGGACTTTGATCAATTAACCGGATTTGAAAGCGGTGCAGACGACTATGTAACAAAACCGTTTTCCCCTGCCGTGCTTATGAAACGAGTGGAGGCTCTTTTGCGCCGCTCCGGGAGCGGATTTGTCTCCGACACCGACGAGCTTTGGGGGCTGTCGGTAAACAAAGACGCGCACGAGGTCAAGGTCTACGGCGAAGCCGTTTCGCTGACGCTCAAGGAGTACAGTATTCTAATAAAGCTGCTCGGCTTTGTCGGCAGAGTTTACTCACGCGAACAGCTGCTTGACGATGTTTGGGGCTTTGACTACGACGGCGATATAAGAACCGTAGATTCTCACGTCGCAAGGCTTCGTACAAAGCTCGGCGACTGGGGAACAAAGCATTTACATACCGTATACGGCGTAGGCTATAAGATAGAGGAGTGAATATGAGCAAGGAGACTAAGAGTAAGCGCTTCATAAGTATAAGGCTGCGGCTGTTTTTACAGGTCGGAGCCATAGTTCTTATTGCCGTAACGCTGATACTCGCCCTCAACAAATGGTATCTCTCGTCAATATACATACTCAATCAAAAGCGTACCATGCAGTATCTTGCGGAGGAAATCGACACCTACGACGTTTCCGCCGCCGATTACAGCTCTAAAATCGCATTGCTCGAAAAAGACAACGGAGTTACCATAGACGTATATATGTCGGACGGCACTCCCCTTTACTACGGTGCCGTGCCTACCGGTATAACCGGAGGTAAAATAGTGATAAAAGACCGACATGACAACCCCGACGGCTCTTTCTTTGAAATTCAGGAAAACGCTATGAGCGACACGCAATTCATAGTCTACGGAAAAAGTCTTAAATTCGGCGGAGACCTTGAGATGTACAGCAAAAAAACGACGATAGACTCATATGCCGATACAGCCATAAACGTAATGCTTATAACCAGCATACTCGCTCTTTGTGCCACGCTTGTTGCAATATATTTTTACTCGAAGAAATTTACAAAGCCGCTTATTGAAATGAGCAGCGTCACCGGCGGCATGGCAGATATGGACTTCTCAAAGAAATGCGAATACGGCGGAAACGATGAAATAGGCACTTTGGCAAGCAGTATAAACGAGCTGTCCGATTCGCTCAACAGCACGCTTGTCGATTTAAACGAGAAAAACCGCAGGTTGCAGGAGGATATAGAGAAGGAACAGCAGCTCGACAAAATCCGCAAGGATTTTATCTCTAATGTTTCGCACGAGTTGAAAACTCCGATTTCAATAATACAGGGCTATTCGGAGGGTGCCAAGCTGATGCTCGACAGCGGCGACACAAAAGGTGCTTCGGAATATTGTGAAATAATAACCGGCGAAACTCACAAGATGAATATGCTCGTTTTACAGCTTCTCGAGCTTTCAATGTATGAATCAGGTAACGTCAAGCTCAGTATGGATAAGATAGACATTCGTGCAGCCGCTGAAGAATACGGCGAAGAAAACAGATTAAAATTTGAGAGCAAGGGAATCAAATTTATAAATGATATTCCGAGCGACTGCTTCGGACTCGGCGACAGCGTTAAAATACGAATGGTATTTAACAACTACATATCGAACGCCTGCTCACACGTTTCGGGCGACAACATTATAAGAGTCTATAAAGGGCAAAGCCCGAACGAAGGCAGCATACGGATTTGCGTATACAACAGCGGAAGTCATATAGACAGCGATGATATGGATAAAATATGGATAAGCTTTTACCGCGCCGACAAGTCTCATTCGCGCGCAGAGGGGCGTTTCGGACTCGGCCTTTCGATAGTCGGTGCAATACAAAAGCTGCACGGCGAAAAATACGGTGTCGAAAACACGGACGACGGAGTTGTATTTTGGTTTGACATAAAAAAAGCCTGAGCTTGCGGAGGTGAATATTTTGCTTAAATTTGCGGATAGGCTTCTTTCCGTCTTTTTCCCAAAAAGGTGCAAATACTGCGGAGAATTGATAGTCCCGGAAAAAGACGTCTGTGAAAGCTGCGAAAGCTCCCTGCCGCGTATTTTGCCTCCGTGTTGCCGTTTTTGCGGTCACAGCAAAGAGGACTGCTCATGTAAGCAGGCAAAAAACGAATATTCCGCCGTCGCCGCTCCGTTTTACTATGAGAGTGCCGCCAAAACCGCAATACACCGCCTGAAATTTGAGGGAAAGGATTTTGTTGCACGTACTCTCGCGCAGGATATGGCAAAAACCGTAAAAGAGCAATACGGCGAAAAGAAATTTGATATAATAACCTTTGTGCCGTTTTCAAAAGCCGAAAAACACGACAGGGAATTTAACCAGAGCGAGCTTTTGGCAAAACGGCTCGGTGAGGAGCTTTGTTTGCCGTGTCGGGAGATGCTCGTAAAGCTCTATGATGTTCCGCGCCAGCACACTCTTCCGGGAAACAAACGGCGTGGCAATGTATTCGGCATATTCGCGACAGCGGAAGAGTTTTCATATCTCGACGGCAAAACAATACTTCTTGCAGACGACATAAAGACCACCGGTTCCACGCTTTCGGAGTGTGCTAAAATGCTGAAAATAGCAGGCGCAAAAGAGGTTTGCGCCGTAACCGCCGCCATAGCTAAAAGGATAGGATAACGGCAGCGCAGGCAATATATACGATTCACCAGATAAGCAATTACCCAAAATGACAGTATTTAAAGCAATCGTCTGATACCACCCGAAGCTTTGCAGTTCATCGTTTTTAGATATATATTAACTATATTTGTGCTGATACGTAACATTTTTTATCAGGTACAAAGTAAAAAATCCCCTCTTGATGCAGAGTACACATCAGGAGGGGTATTTTTTCGGTAAAAACGGAACACCTGCTTTTCGCCGGATATTCAGCTTTGTCTCACATTAGATGCACAGCGGTTAATGCTCGGCAGTTTGTGTATATCATTGGGTATTTTCAAGATACCGAACGCACTGCTCTGTAACATAGTCTTTATCAAGCGATAGGTTGTCCGAATATTGAATGTTTAAGTAAACAATCGACTTACCGTTGAAAAACAGAAAAGAACCATAGTTGAATCCGTAGGAAGAGTCGACGATACGGGCACACCCCTGTACATCATCATTGATTTGTTCGACTTTGGTATCCGTCAAGTCAAAAGTGTTAAGCAAATGAAATGAATATAATAATTCACATATAGGTTTTGGCACATTAAGTATACCGCTTCCGGCAATACTTATAAGTGTAAAATCTCCGCCGTCATTGTTTTGTTCGCCGCGGAAAACAAACGAACGGTTCTGGTCGGTAATATATGTATTACCGAATACAAAATTACGCGTGTTATGTTCATTCCCTTTTGAGCTTGGAACGGATAAATCGGCGTCGGCACTGTCAAGTCCAAATAAGGCTTGAGTACCGAAAGTATTTAAAAATCTTTCTTTTTCGGCTTTCCCGTTTTTGCCGCAAAATGTCACAATCAGAGAAGCACACACGGCAAAAACAATCGTCGCAATCATAAGCGCCGTATAAACATTTAATATCTTTTTTTGCGCTGAATGCTCCTTTTTGGTAAGGGCAAAGGAAAGATAAAGAATACAGTATACCAACAATAATGCGACACTCGGAAAATACAGGTAAAATGAAGCGACACTCAATGACGAAAGGTCAAATTGTGGAACGCTCAAAACAAATAGACCGACAAGAATCAGAATAAATAAAACAACAAAATTTAAAACCGCAACTTTTTTATTTGCCTTTTTTATCATAATTATAACCGTCTCCTTTTAGTGTAACATTTTAAAAGCCAATTACGCGCATTTGAGCAGATTATAAAATCTACACTACAACAACCGAATACGGTATATCCAAATCGACCAAATTTGTTGACACGGCAATACCCGTTTTACCGTCAACTATATAGACATCGGAGCACTCGCCCAAAACCTGTCTTTTACATTTGACGGCAAGCTTGCCGTCCGACGAAGCTTGAACAAATGTAACGGATTTGCCGTATTTCTGCTGCTTACCGCCGTAAACCGACACAGCCATCGTCTTATAATTGCCGCTTTTGTCTTTATATAAAAATCGGTTATCTGTATTAAGTCCCACGGCAATAGTATCATCAGGATTAAATGTAAAAACGTCGGTTTCCTGTCCGTCACAGTCGAGCACAAGAGAGACGCTTCCGTCGTTTTCCTGCCTTGAATATACCAAATCCCCTTTATCGGTAATAAGCATATTTAAACGGTAATTAGTATAAACATTGTCTTTATATAGGTTTTCGGTATTATCCGCTGTACTTAAACGGTAAATTTTACCGTTTGTCAAGCAATAAATGCCGCCGTCGGTTGCCGCAATTTCATCGGGGCAAAAGCTTAATTGATATGTTTTTTCAATATTGCCGTTCTTTATCAGCAGCACATCAAAAAATGAATTTTCGCCCTTGGAAACACAGCAATATTCCCCGCCGATATACTTGCCGACAAGCAAATATTCCGAATATCCGTCAAAAGAAATCCGGGTTTCCGCTTTCTCGGATATTTTATAGGAAATCAACTTATTATCATTTACATCGGCATAAATCAAACTGTGCTTTGATATGCTGTTCCTTTTGAGCATAACCGAAGTCGCCGCTCCGAGAGCAATCAGAACAGCACAAAGCGATATTATTAAAATTTTCTTGTTTTTCATATTATCCCCCACTTGTTTTTTTATAAAGAACACAATATGTGTTACTTCCGCAATTCGTTGTTTATGTACAAGATATTATATTATTGTTTCGATAATTTGTCAATATTGACTACAACGACGACGCTGTAATTCTAAAATGTTTTGCTACTGCATAAGTATGATATAAGCGACACCCGTAAACATACAAGAACACCCCTACTTTCGTTTTGAAAGCAGGGGTGTTTTTTCGCTGTGGTTAATAAAGATGTTACATATCAGTACAAATATAGCTAACAAACGCCTAAAATGCGCCGACAAGTAATAAGTGTAGGCGAATAATATCGCTTCAACGCTTTTCCTTTATCTTTGTAATAATTCCTACAACAATTACAGAAGCTATAAATATACCACTGGATATTAAAGCTACATTAGAGCTGATTTTTTCCAAATGAGTATTTGATTGATATTCCTCTATAATTCTGTTAATCATTAAAACAATAGAGTTAACAGTCAAGGAATACGCAAGTATTATCCAAGGCACTTTAACCTTTCTGTATTTTATTATATAATAGATACTTATAACAATAAGTGTCAACATCAAGCCTACGTATGTTGGCATATTCATAGATTTTATTATATGAAACAATATATAATCCTCCTTTTAATAGCCAATCCATGTTTTTTTCCAACGGTCTTCTCCAATAGTTAACAAAACTCCAGTGCCAATTGTTAACGCAACACCGGCAGCAACCGGAATATTGAGGCACCCAATTAAGGCTCCATTTTGAAAAACCTTCTGTCTACTCAAATTATATAAAAAGTTTCGGTGAAAGTCAAAAAGGAATTTACCGCTGCACGGTACGGCCTTTCCTCCAATTATCACAGCATTTTTTCGGGACTTGCAAATACGGCTTTTCACAATCATATTCTTAATATGAAAGAGAGGTCGATTTTAATGCTTTTGGAGCTTTTATCCGCCATAACCACAAAAATGCTTTATTTGATTCTGCATATTGAAAATGCCGGGTCATTTCCGAAGCCGCTGTCCGCAAAAGAAGAAAAAAAGGCTCTTGAACAAATGGCTTCCGGTGACACGGAAGCCAAAAATCGCCTGATAGAGCACAATCTGCGGCTCGTGGCGCACATAATTAAAAAATATTATTCAAATTACTCCGACCAAGAGGATCTTATTTCAATCGGCACAATAGGGCTTATAAAAGGCATAAACAGCTTTGATTACACCAAGGGTACACGCCTTGCAACATACGCCTCACGCTGTATCGAAAACGAAATACTCATGCACTTTCGCAGTCAAAAAAAGTCGGCTCAGGATATTTCCATGAGCGAACCTATCGATACGGATTCCGAGGGAAATCCACTGACACTCTCGGATATTGTCTATACAGACGACACCATCGCAGATGATTTGGATAAAAAAATCAAAATAGAAAAGCTGCGCGAATATATCGACGAAATGGACGACTCTCGCGACAGAGAGATAATTTTAAAGCGATACGGGCTTTTTATGTCAAAGCCGATGACGCAGCGTGAAATCGCCGAAGAAATGGGAATTTCGCGCTCCTATGTTTCCCGAATAGAAAAAAGGGCATTAAAAAAGCTCCGTGAAAAATTCACGGAGTAAAAAAAGGCAAAAAAATAGCTCCCCTATTGGAGAACTACTTTCATAAAATGTCGGCATCGACCTATTTTCCCGGGCCGCTTCCAGCCAAGTATTTTCGGCACG
>OCPR01000176.1_pt1 | contig 97614 bp, 83 predicted proteins | sample 1538611 | NCBI WGS metagenome assembly OCPR01 (sample SAMN04571711, study PRJEB22368) | human gut metagenome | biome: human gut; material: stool | host: Homo sapiens | place: Luxembourg | collected 2012-09-28
ACCTCATGCACGGTTTGATGAGGGGCGGATGAAAATTTCATCCGCCTACTCTACCCGGATTGCACAGAAGGACCTTGTAAGAAGCTGATCTTCCGGAGTTTAGTTGAAGGGAGGAAGTCTATGGAAAAACAGAAAGTAAAAGATGAAATTGCTGCACGTTTTGGAAAGAAAAACTGGCTTGTAAAAGCGCTTCCAATTGTATACTGTGTGACAGGTGTACTTCTTATGACCGCAGTACCCGTGTATGCGGATGACATTTTTGCAACTGCGAAAAATGCAATGCAGACGGTTTATACAGACGTAGCTGGCATTGCAACTGTGGCAGCTGTGGTTTGTGCGGCAGTATGCCTTTTTCTAATGAATTTTAGCAAATCGGGACGAACTGTGGATGAATCCAGATCCTGGTTAAAAAGGATTGTTATCTGCTGGGCGGCACTTATGACATTGGGTGCGATTGTAACGTATCTGGAAAAGATCATTCCACAGAGTATGTTTACGGGATGATCTGAAGAAAAGAAAAAGCCGGAGCTCTCCCGGCATAAAAGGAGGGTATCTATAATAGATATGAATGAAACATGAGCTGGCTGCTGGATCTTCTGGTAGATGCAGTCAAAGAAATGGTATCTCAGTTTATCATCGATATGATGGGACTGATTACGGATGTATTTACAGATTTACTATCCTGTAACCTCTCCCTGTTTGAAGAACTGTTTTCTGTAGTAGGAAGTCTGTACCAGAATGTGATTGTCCCTATGGGAATTGCTTTGTTACTTATGATCCTGATCTGGCAGCTGTTTAAATCCATGTTCGGGAAGGTTGGAATAAATGCTGAAGAACCAATCGAGTTAATTGGACGTTCTTCCATCTGCTTGTTCTTTGTGGTTGCCTCAAAGCCTGTTATTAATTACATATTGAAAATTGCGGGAACGCCATATCAATGGGGGATTGGAACCGACATCAAGGTGCAAAGTTTTTCGGAGTATGTAACTGCCTTAGAGGGGATTACAGCACCGCTAGGGCTTGGGACAGTCAGTATTGCAATTCTAATGCTTATCATGCAGTTTGTGGTGGCTTGGAACTACTTTAAAATGTTGTTCATTATTGCGGAGAGGTATGTCTTACTGGGCGTATTTTCCTATACAGCACCGCTGGCATTTGCAACCGGTGGATCTAAGTCCACGAACAACATCCTTGCATCCTGGTCGAAAATGTTTGGTGGACAGGTAGTTCTGATCATCTTAAATGCCTGGTGTTTAAAGATGTTTTTGTCTGGTTATGGAAATATGATGGCAAGCGGTTATGGTTTCACGAAGTTTTTTGTAGCAACTTTGTGTCTGGTGGGCTTTTGTAAAATTACATTCAAGCTGGATTCTTATATGGCGGCGTTAGGTGTGAATCTTGGACGGCCTTCCCCTGGCATGGGAGCACTTGGAGCAGCTATGGCGGCACAGCGTATTTTTTCACAGGCAGGAAGGGTATTTTCTGGAACGGATGGAAGTGGAAACGGTACAGGAAGATCTACGAACATGGGAAACACAGACCCCACAAATGGCTTTACCGGACCGGCGGGGCCTATCCCTATGAATCCCTCTGGTGGAAATGAAGTGGATATCGAATCTTTGTTTTGGGGTGGGGATTTTGATACGGAATATCCAGAAAAGCATGGGAATGCTGCTGGAAGTGTCAAGAGTGTGAATCATTCAAATACTGCTTCAGCAAATGTGCTGGACGAACTGGGAATTCATGCAAATGGAACGGAGTCTTCTGGTACATCTTATGTGTCTGGGACAGCCGCAACTGCTGTAACATCTGCAAGTGAAATTGAACCTGGGATGGAATCCGATGATTTCGTAGAACCGGAAGGGACTGTAATGGATCTGAATACGGGAAGCTTACCAGAATATCAGGAAGCTTCAGGCAGAGAGGCTGTTTCTTCAGAAGGTGTTACTACAAACGAAACTATGGAAGATGGATTCTCCGAAACATTATCAAGTGTAAATGGACTGGGTGAAATGGAGAATCCAGGAGAACCTGATTTCCCGGATGGAAAAACCACAGCCCGGAGTGATTCTATGTCTTTTGAAGCGCAGCCATTTGAAGGAGCATCTGCATTTAGCAGTGATAATGGCATTATGGCAGAACTTGGTGAATATCCAGCTTCGGAGACAGGCATGGGGACTTCGGATTATGCAATGGAAACGGATCTTGGAGGAGGCATTGGTAACAAAAGGCAGGAAGAAGGCAGAAATATTCCTTCTGATGGAAAAGGAGAACGATCTTATTCTGCCAGTGGTTTTGAAGCGGATGTATCTGGCCACTTAAATAGCAAGTATTCAGGTTCAGATAAAAATACTGCTGGTGAAAACGGATTTTCTTTTGATTCCAGAGCGGATTTTGGAATCCTGGACGCTGTGTCTGGAAATGAGAGTGTTCATGCAAGTCCAGATACGGAGGTAAGCTGCGCGAATAGTTTTTCAGAAGAGGTTGGAAATGCTTCTGGTAACGTGTCGGATGTTCCCAAAATGGAAACGCCTACATATTCGGATTCTGGTATTTCCGGGAATATAGAAAGTGAGCAGCAGGTTACAAACATGGGAGAGTCTTCTGCACAATCAGCAGAATCTGGTGACCTTGGAAATTATTCTACAACTGGAGATTTCGCTATAGACGGTTTAAATGGCATAAATGAACCTGAAGAAAGTTATATTCAGGAACCAGACGAATACCTGGAACAGGATAATCTGGATCCAATCGAAGAGGCAAATGACAGCTTTACACTTTCAGAGGAAATAAATGGTATGGAAGAAATCCAGACGGAGGATGCACAAATGCCTATGAATATGGAACTGCTACGCAATCCTCATAGAATCCTGGAAATTCCAAAATCAAGAAGTGAGTTAAGAGGACAGAAACAGGGTACCAGAGATACCGGAAGCTTGGAGGATTAAGCTATGGATGACGAAAGACAAGAGAGTTCCCCTCTTGATGAGGGGAGTGAAATGATCGCTCATTCGGCACAGGCTGCTTATGCGGTATCGGCAGCTGTAAAAGCTGGTGGAACTGCTTCTGGTGTGGCAGCCGGGACTGCTATGGCAGGGCCGCTTGGAACATTAGTAGGAACCTTGGCTGGCAGCAAAACAGTTTGGAAGGTGTTTGGTGCTATATTTCTATTTCTTTTTTTGTGGATGTTTATTATTGCAAACATGATCGGAATTATATTCAACTATCTGGGGTTTGCAACCGCGGATTCCTATGCAAATGAGGCACAGTCCAACCAGCTTGCAAATATCAGGAACAGAGCGGAGCAAATTCTGCAAAACGCAGATTATCAGAATGAGATTTTGCAGATCATAGGACAGCAGAGGGATTTACATTTGCAGGAAATCCAGGCAGACCAGATGAAAAAATATGCGCATGCTACTTTGGTTGTGGTGGATGAGTTTGAGACAAAACTAAAAAGAAGCTTATCCTATTATCTGTCTGTTATGCTCATGGATAAATGCGACAACAGCACCATATCTTCTTTCCTTGGATATTCAAATGTTCTGGGACTTGATATGGACACCAACCTTTCCAGCCCTTATGATGCCTATTTTCAGGAAGCTGCCAGGACCTATAATGTGCCAGTGGCGCTGCTTCTTGCAATCTGTAAAACGGAGTCTGATTTTAATCCGAATGTGGTATCAGGTGCTGGGGCAATAGGCTTAATGCAGCTTATGCCGGAAACGGCGGCTTCCCTTGGAGTATCCAATCCTTATGATCCGTACCAGAATATTATGGGCGGCGCCAAATTCATCAGCCAGCTGGTAGAGCAATTTAAAGGCTATTCCAATGGCTTAGAGCTTGCAGTCGCTGGATATAATGCAGGACCTTATGCAGTTATCAAATATGGTTATCAAGTACCGCCATATTCCGAAACCCAGGCCTATGTCAAGAAAGTGTTAGGGCTTGTCGAGATTCACGATAGTACATCCGGTACTTCCACAGAAATAAAAACAGATCAGGAGTCCCTGGAGAAATCATATCAGGTGTTAAAGGAGGCTGTCGCACAAAATGTGGACAGCTTTTTTTCGTGGACTGTAACAGATGAATGGGAAGGCCAAATGGAACAGAAAGTCTACTGTCTGGATGTGAATGGAAGCCGGGCAGAAACAGATGAACAGACTTATCGGCAGGTCCTGGAGCAGGGAGGCAATGTCTGGGAAGAAAAGAGGACAGTAACGACAAAGGTTGTAGAGTACACTCTGGCATTGATCTTGAACACACAGCTGACAGGAAGCAGCGGCTATCAATATAAATATGTGACAAATGAAAGCACATTCAATTTTGTATTAAAGCTGTTGGAATACCTGCAAGGCGGTGTAGAAGCTGTCAAAAATGCCCTTTACAATGTCTTTCACTGGACGGACTTTCTGACTGGTGGAACCAGTGGGAGTGATACCTATATCGGTAATATTGACGCGACTGGGGATATTATCACCTATGATACGGTGGGAAAAGGCGTCAAAAAGGTTGTTTATTATAACCAGGGAGAAGATCCCTGGGCTACCATGTCTTATGGAGCCAGTACGATCAAAGCCTCTGGATGCGGTCCAACATCCCTTGCCATTGTAATTTCAACCTTAACCGGGCAGACGGTGACTCCTGAGATGACCTGCGCGTTTTCCATTGCAAACGGGGAATATATCTATGGGCTTGGAACATGCCATTCCTTTCCGATGAATGCAGCCCATCACTGGGGACTTAACTGTGAAAGGGTAGGAAAAGACCGGATGGGGGATATTGTAAATGCCTTAAAAGATGGAAAAATGGTTGTAGAAATCTGCGAAGCCTACACCATAACGGGAAGTGGAAGCGGGCATTTTATTGTTCTGACGGGTGTTACTAAAGATGGCTATATCACCATTGCCGATTGTGCCAGTAGGGAACGTACTGGAAAAGTGTACAGCGTGGAAACGATTGCTTCTTACGGTCGTGACCTGGCAGATGGAGCCTTTTGGATCATTGGAAAATGAGAGGTGGGATTATGGACAGACATTTGAAATATTGGTTGCTTATGGGACTATATTCTTCTGTATTACTGGCAATGCCAATTACGGTACTTGCAAACACGAACACGCAGAATTCTACAGATCTTCCCCAGATTGTTTCCTGGGATGACGGACATGGATATCTGGAAAGTGGAGAAATGCTTCGGAATGGCTGGGGCTATGATACCGTCAATCCAGCTGGAAAATATGTGCTCTTTGATGAAGAGGGTGCTATCCTTAGACGCTCGGAATCCATGGAAGCAGGGTTGGAGGATAATTATACAGGTACCGAACAGGTTCCGGCAGTCATTGCATTTCGGGCACAGGTTTTTGACGGATTTGCTGGTACGATAGAGGCTATTTTAGAAGAACAAAATGGGGTAACCCAAACGGTATTCCTAAATGCGGACAACTTCTATGAGTGGAATCTGTCCACTGGAAGTGGAACTTATCGGATTCAGTCTGTAAGTGCAACGGAGGGAGATCTGTCTTTTGTAACAGAGTTTTCGAATATGTATCAGAATCTTCCAGAAGAAGGTCTCCTGGTGCAAAAGATTACAGTAACAGAGGTCGTTATAGAGAAAATCCCTGCAGCAGGGGAAGAATCTCAGGCTGCAGAGAAAAATGAAAATCCTATTGATGAAATGAATGTGCTTCCGCAGAAAGGACAGGAAGAGGAGACAGAGGGGATTTTAGAAAATCAAGCACAGGAGGTGAATATCGTGGATGCAGTAAAACAGAAGAATCCATTTATACTGCTCGGCGTAGGGGTGGCTCTAATTGCCGCAATCGGTGGCCTGATATGGTCTAAAAAGAGATAACAGGAAAGGAGCTTCACAAAAAATGACACAAAATGACCATTCAGACGTATATATCATTCCACCTAATTTTGTAAGAGATGGAACTTTGTTCTCTGGAAGGGCAGAAGCCCGAAATGTGGTAGAAGCAGCATTTTTGGCACTCGTTGGAATCCGCTTTTTAGTATTTTTAAATCTTGGAATAAAAGGGAAGATTTATGTCGGGATCATCCTGATTCTGCCGCTTGTGATATTGGCAGTAATCGGTGTCCAGGGCGAAAGTCTTTCCTCTTTTCTTATTCAGCTGTTTTCGTATATGGTGAAAAGGCGTGTTTTAACTGCACCAAGCGGTCAGTACCGTTTGAAACGAAACCGCCGTATCCGGAAACAGCAGAAGAAACGCTGCAGACGGGAACATAAAAAGAGAAAAAAGGAGGGTGGCAGAGATCGGAAGCGAAGTCGAAGAACTGAAGAGAAAACTGAAGGAGGCGAAGAAATCCGAGAAACTCGAAAAAAGGGAAAAACGGCAGCAGGAGCGTGAGCGAAAGAATACTGCCAGACTTCAAAAACGCCAGGATGTGCAGGAAGAAAAACTTCGGAAAAAAGAAGACAGATTACAGGCGCAAAAAGAAAAACGGGAAGCTGTCGCCCGGTTCCATGAACAGGAAGCAGAAGAACGCAGCCTCCGGAAAAATCTGGCTGTGCAGACAGAGGAAGAAACTGTAAAGGAAAAACAGCCTATTCCGGTGAAAGATACAGAACAGGTAGAAACAAAAGGCAGGGAAGAGAACGCCGGTGACCTGGATATTCTTCCAGTGACCTGGGCTTCGTCCTATTTGCCAATCAGTCAGATAAAAAATGGAGTGATTCAAACAAAAGATGAAAGGTACATTAAGATCATTGAAATTTTGCCTATCAACTTTCTGCTCCGTTCTGCGTCTGAGAAAAGAAATATCATTTATTCTTTTGCCTCGTATCTGAAAATTGCACCACCAAACCTGCAGTTTAAGGTTTTATCCAAGAAAGCGGATATTAAAGAATATATAGAGAAGATACGAAGAGAAGCAGAACAGGAACCAGATGAACGATGCAGAATCTTACAGGAAGATTATGCAAAGCTCCTGACACAGCTAGGAACCCGGGAAGCCATTACACGCCGTTTCTTTCTCATTTTTGAATATCCATTAAGCGGAACCAAATCTGTAAACGAAAGAGATATGTTTTTGTATTTACAGTCTGCAGTACAGACTGCGAAGAAATATCTTGCCATGTGCGGAAATGTGGTCCTGGAACATAAAAATGAAACTCGGTTTTGTGTGGAAGTGTTTTATCAGCTTTTAAATCGGGATACGAGCCTTAAAACAACGTTGGATGAGCGGATTGAAAAAGTACGGAATCATTATATCTTGGAAAACGGGAAAGAAAGTGTGGCAAAAATTCCGGTGACAGAGCTGATTGCACCAGATTCTTTGAATTTTAAAAGCTATAAATATGTGATTCTGGATGGCATTTATCATGCCTACCTCTATATTCCATCTGGCAGATATCGTTCCAGGGTGCCTGCTGGATGGCTTTCCCTTCTCATTAACGCTGGTGAGGGAATTGATATAGATTTGTTTTTCTTTCGCCAGGATAAAAATAAAAGCATGGAGCGGATCGGGCGGCGGATCCGTTTGAACCGCTCAAAAATAAAAGATACCTTTGATTCCAACAGTGATTTTGACAGTTTAAGTGAATCCATTCAGGCAGGTTATTACCTGAAACGTGGACTCTCTGGAAGCGAAGAATTTTACTATATGAGCACCTTAATTACCGTTACAGGGCATAGTGCGCGGGAAGTTGAATGGCGCTCAAAAGAGATGATAAAGCTGTTAAATTCGCAGGATATCGGGGTATCCAAGTGTCTATTCGGGGAAGAACAGGGATTTTTGTCCTCTCTTCCCCTGTTGTGCCTGGATAAGAAAATCTATGAAAGATCCAAACGAAATGTTCTAACATCAGGAGCTGCGGCCTGCTATCCATTTACTGCCTATGAAATGTCGGATAAAGATGGTATTTTGATGGGCGTGAATAAGGCAAACAGTTCCCTTGTTCTGGTGGATATTTTCAATACGTCTGTTTATAAAAATGCCAATATGGTTATATTCGGGACTTCTGGTTCCGGAAAGACGTTCACCATGCAGCTTATGGCGCTACGTATGAGAAGAAAAAATATCCAGGTATTTATCATTGCCCCGGATAAAGGACACGAATTTGCCAGGGCCTGCAATAACATTGGTGGCACATTCATTCAGATTTCGCCAGCATCTTCCAATTGTATCAACGTTATGGAAATCAGGCAGTCTGATAAAGCTACCAGTGAGCTGTTGGATGGATATGTTTCGGAACGTTCAGAACTAGCCGTGAAGATCCAAAGCCTGCATATCTTTTTCAGCCTTCTGGTACCAGATATGACGCATGAGGAAAAGCAGCTTCTTGATGAGGCTATGGTGATCTGTTACCAGGAAAAGGGAATCACCCATGATAACCAGAGTCTGTTTGATCCGACAAAGCCAGGGGGTTATAGAAAAATGCCAATCCTGGGAGATTTACACGAAGTCCTTCTTCGAAAGGAAGAGTGTAAGCGGCTTGCCAATATCTTAAATCGTCTGGTGAACGGTTCCGCAGCCAGCTTTAACCAGCAGACGAATGTGGATCTGAATAATAAATATGTGGTACTTGACATTTCTGAATTATCAGGAGATCTGCTGATTGGAATGTTTGTAGCACTTGATTACGTATGGTCTCGGACGAAGGAAGACCGAACCAGAGAAAAAGCAATCTTCATTGATGAAGCCTGGAAGCTGTTGTCCTCTAATGAACTTGCAGCTGACTATATCCAGGGAATCTACAAAACCATTCGTGCTTATGGTGGAGCTGCAATCAGTGCCTCACAGGATCTTGTTGATTACTATGAGTTGAACGGAGGCAAGATTGGAAGAGGAATCTTAAGCAACGCGAAAACCAAAATCATTTTAAACCTGGAGGTGGCAGAGGCAGAGCTGATACAAAAGGAACTGGATTTATCAGAAGCGGAGTTTAATTCTATTGTTCACTTTGAGAGAGGTTGTGGACTTATTTCAACAAATAGCAATAACCTGGTTGTTGAGTTTAAAGCAAGTCAGTTAGAAAAGGATCTGATCACAACAGACCGGAAGGACCTGCAGAAATTAAAAGGCAGGATTCAAAAGTATGGGGAATCCGCTTATGGAAACACGGAATGACACATAAAGGACGTATAGAAAACGTATAGAGTACGGCATATATGACGCATTCGTGTTTGAAAAAATGGTAAATGTCATTCATGACGTATAGAAAGACACATATAAGACGTATTATCACAAAAAATGTGAATGTTGTTATAAATGACGTAAAGAAAACGTCCTTTATGCGTCATAGAGATAATTGAAAAGATTGGCTGGAGGTATTAAAAAATGGAGAATAAACAAAGACCTGTCATTGCTGAAACCAGAGAGCTTGTGCAGAAATACCATGTTTTGGAAAAGGCACAGATTTATGCTTATTTTGCATTAGATGGCAGGGATCATTTTGTAGGAAAAGCATTTAAGGCGTTGGAAAAAGAGCGGCAGGTTTTCATTCATCCAGAACTGGAAGTGGTGGCAGCAAGTGAGGAAGCAATTGCTGCTAAGGATCTGGGAACTATGAAGGCTGTCTGGGTACTGGTTGATGTGATGAAAAAGAAACAAGTGGAAGAACACTTTCCTGCTTCGAAGGAAGAGTATCCGGTACGGATCGTATTCTACGGAGAGGGAGAAATCTTTGATATTTTGTACATTTCAGAGGCGGAAGTTACGGTGGTAAACAATCTGTTTTCGCGGAAAAAAATTGACAGTTGCGGACATATTATTGTAGTCGAAAATCCCGATTATATATCGGCTATTCACATAGCGGATGTGATTGGGTATTGTGTTGTGAAAGAAGGTGGGGAAGTCGAGTATTACCAATATAGTCAAGGCGGATCAGAAGAATAGTACTGAGCCGTTTGGAAAAATTAAGGACCAGCTGGATGAGACTCAGGCTTTAAGCTGGCGGATGGAGCAATATATGGCGGAGTCGCGGAATGTTCTTACTTCGTGTGTCCGTTTAAAATCGGAACTTCAATATGATTATTTCACGGAGTTAGTCCTGGAAGCCGCAAAAACATCTGAAAAATTAACCGATAAGCTTCGAAGGCTTACCTTAGAAGTGACAGTTAACCCAGTTCAATACGAAAACTACAAGGCGGAGCTTGTGACCATTCATGGAATCGAGGTGGAATTTTCTGAGGGAATCCTAAAGGTGGCATTGCCACTTCTGGTGCCCCATAGAAAAGATTTTTACACGGATTTTTTATACAAGCCACTGCATACAGCACTTCAGAACTGGTGCTTGGAACGGGTAAAAAAGGCGCTGGAAATCCCATTTTTCGAAGAATGCCTTGTCTGTTTTGTGCATGTTTATAATAAAAATCTGCCTTTGGTAGGACGTGTTCGGGATCACGATAACATTGAGGAAAAACATGTACTGGACATTGTTTCCAGTTTCTGTATGAAGTCAGATAGTGGTTTTTATGTGGATACTTTTCATACAACTAGGCTTGGAATGGAAGATGGCACATTATTATATGTGATGGAGGCTAAGAAATTTCCAGGTTGGATCCGTGAAAACAGCCAGCTTTTGGATATCGAAAAAGAAGCACTTTAAGATCAGAAAAATTCGATATATAGAATAGGCATTTAAGTGTTTGAAAAATAAGGCATTTTGGGATATGAGAATCCAGAAAAGATACCCAAGTATTCAACATATAGGGTACAGATTCTTATTGATTTTGAGTGGGAGGTGGAAATGAAAAAGGAGGATGTGTTGTTAAGACTGATTGCGATATCAGGGGAATTGCCAGCAGGCCTGGTAGGAGAAATTGTAGAATCAGAATCTTATGCAGCAGCTCTTATTACCAGGCTGAAAAAGGAAAATTATATCTCTGTGAGAAATGCAGGCGGATATAAGGGGTATGTGTTAAGGGGTAAAGGGAAAAGGTATCTTCTGGAGAGGTATGAAGATGACCTTTCCTTTTTTCTTTCTGGATCTGCACAGACCAATCATGTGAAAAGTGAACCGGAAAAGAGGCTGCGGCTTTATCGGATGAGCGAGGTATGGGTCTTTCTTTGGAAGATGGGTATTGAGATTTTTCAAAGCCAGAAGCCAGATCTTGGAAATGGGTTTGAAAAAAGTGGGAAAAAAGCAGTGTATTATGGCAGTCTGGAATACAAAGAGAGCGCAGAAGCAATCAAGGGTTCCAGAGCCTGCGGCGTGCTACTTACCGGGGATACAGCTTATGTCGTTTACAACACCATGGCAAAAAGAATGAAATGGGCGCAAAAGATGGAAATGGCAATGCGTACCTGGACCGAACGTATGCTGTTAATTGGTGGAGGATTACGACAGGCTGATTCGCTTATCTTGGGAAATACTATGGATTTCCTTCTTGAACTTTTAAATAGTGATGGCGGTGTTCGCAAAAATCTATATCAGGTAGATGATGTGTACGAACACTATTATTACATCCCGCGGACAGATAACGCAAAGGTTCAGATGGAGCTTCTATTAACTTCCTGGAAACGGGAGAAGATAAAAAATCTGTTAGCAACATTAGTAAAGTATCCAAGGCGTAAACAATACGCCTTAAGCGAGGGCTTTGATAAGGACATGCAGCTAATCTATTTCTGTCATGAATTGGATATGCGTCATTTGTGTCGCATAAAGCAGGAAATTGGCTGGAAGCAGAAAGGAACAATCATCTGCTTAGATTACCAGGCGAATGTGCTCAGAGCATATTTTGGAGAGGGGGTGAGGGTTCGTGAGCTGAATACAGATAAAATCATGGAATATCTGACTAAGGGCAGGGACGAATAAGCCCACAGTCTAAGTCAGGAGGTGTCTATGAGTAATCTATTTGACACTGGAAGTGAAACAGTAAACAGGATGTGCCGCCTGCAGTTTACGGGAAATGTCATTCCGTCCACCTGGTATCACACAATTAAAAAAGAAACCGGAAAACCAAACCTGAATGCAATCATTATTCTGGCAGATATTGTGTACTGGTATAGGCCGATGGAAATCCGGGATGAGGCAACCGGGCAGTTGTGTGGATTCAAAAAGAAATTCCAGGCTGACATTCTACAGAGAAACTATCAGCAGTTGGCGGATCAGTTTGGTATCACGAAACGAGATGCGGTGAACGCTATCGTTGAACTGGAAAAGCTAGGAGTGGTAACAAGGGTATTTCGGACAGTCAACATCAAAGGGCAACTTTACTCCAATGTCATGTTCCTAAATCTGGATGTAGATGTATTAATTCAATTAACCTATCCGGAAACGTTGGAAAATGCATTCATAGGGATACCAGATACCCCCTATCACTCATTTGGGGGACAGCCCCCACCGAAAAAAGTGACAGGGGTCACTAATATAAGTGAGAGGGTATCCCCGAAAAAAGTGACAGCTGTCCCCGATTTGGGGGAGACATATACAAAGAATACATACAAAGACTTTAACAAAGATTTCTCCCTCTCTTCATATCGGGAAGTGGAAGATCAGATAAAACGGCAGATTGAGTATGAAAACCTGATATTGGATCATCCACATGATGACAGAGTAGGGGAAATATTGGGATTGATCGTGGATGTGATGACTTCTTCAGCAGAGATAATCCGGGTGAACAGGGAGGAAAAGTCAGTAAATGTGGTAAAGGCCCAGTTCGCAAAGCTAACGAAAGAGCATGTGGATTTTGTGTTGTTCAGTATGGATTCTAATACTACAAAAGCCAGGAATATCCGGGCGGTTCTTCTAACAGCCCTGTATAATGCGGTAAATACCATGAGCAGCTATTACGACAACCTATATCAATACAATATGGCAGAAGAAATGAGAGGGAATGAGAGGAAAAAGGATGTTTAAAAAATTTGATAAATGGAAACTGGTTCTGGTTGTGATTGGGGCAGTATTGCTGGCAGGATATCTGGGAGGATTTTTATATATTCTTTTTGGAGATGCAAATGTTGACTTAAACCCTATTCACTGTATGGCTGCAGGATGGACCAGCACCGGGGGCAGGATGTGGATCCTGTTCTCTGTTCTGGTGCTTTTCTTTCTTACGGCACTTGTGATTTATCGGGGAAGTGAAAATCCATTGCAGGATGAGCGTGGCTTTGAATTATCCGACCAGGGAACCTATGGAACCGCTGGTTTTATGAAAGAAGAGGAACAGGCGGAGATCTTAAGAGCAGATAAATCAATGGACGGCGTAAACGGAATCATATTTGGTCGGGAGCTTGGAACCGGTAAGGTTCTAAGCCTTCCGGTAAATTCCAGGCTGAACCGGAATATAGCTGTTTGCGGCTCCCAAGGTTCTATGAAATCCAGAGCATTTGCAAGGGTGATGGCATTACAATGCGTACGCCGTGGGGAGAGCATGTATATCACAGATCCAAAGTCTGAACTTTATGAGGATTTATGTGCTTATCTGAAGGAGTCAGGATATGTGGTAAAACAGTTAAATCTGATTCAGCTGACACATTCAGATGCCTGGAACTGTCTGGCGGAAATTGATGAGGGAGAGCTGATCGATGTATTCTGTGATGTTGTCATTCGTAACACCACAGACAAATTTGATCATTTTTACGATAATGTGGAGATGGATTTATTAAAAGCTCTTTGCCTGTATGTGTATGAGGAATATCCACCAGAACAGCGAACCTTTGCTGAAGCATATAAACTCTTGCTCAATAAAAGTGTCGATATGCTGGATTCGATTTTTGAAAGATTGCCAACGAACCATCCGGCTAAAGGGCCTTATCAGCTCTTTGCAAAAGCAGAAAAGGTAAAAGGAAATGCGGTGCTTGGACTTGGAACCAGGTTACAGATTTTGCAAAATAAACTGGTACAACAGATTACCAGTCATACGGATATTGATCTTTCCCTTCCAGGAAAAGAAAAGTGTGCATATTTTTGTATCACATCCGATCAGGATTCAACATTTGATATGCTGGCAACTCTTTTCACTTCATTTCTAATTATCAAACTGGTTCGTCTGGCGGATCGAACAGAAGAACGCGTGCTGCCGGTTCCTGTAAGCTTTATCCTTGATGAATTTCCGAATATCGGTGTGGTCCCGGACTTCAAAAAGAAGCTTGCTACAGCCAGATCCAGAAGGATCGGGATGAGTATTTTGTTTCAGAATATCCCACAGCTTCAGAACCGTTACCCAGACAATCAGTGGGAGGAAATCCTTGGAGGATGCGATTTCTCAATCTTCCTTGGGTGTAATGATATGACAACTGCGACCTACTACAGTGACCGGACAGGAGAGATTACGGTATCGGTGGCTTCTGTCCGGAAAAACTTTTATACCATCCGAGCAACGGATTATGTACCGGAATATTCAGAGTCAAAATCCCTTGGAAAAAGGCAGCTGCTTCTTCCTGATGAGGTGCTTCGTTATCCCTTAAACCAGGGGATTTTAATTATCCGAGGACATAATGTGTTGAAATTCCAGAAAATGGACTATACCGAGCATGAAGATGCAAAGAAGCTCCGGCTGGAAAAAGTATTGGAACACATACCAGACTGGCACAAAGAATGGGAAAAGGAAAAATCACAGGAACAGCCTTTTTCACATCTGGGGCAGGATAATGAGGCATCTATTTCACTTCCGCCTAAATCCAGTACGGATGAAGCGTGTGAAGAACCGCTCGCTGTAGATGCAAAGCCCCAAAAGAAACCAGGCAAAAAAACAGAATCCAAGCCGGGTGTAACGAGAGTAGAAGATTTGTTCGCTGGGAGGGAGGTGAATGCGGATGACAATTGATCTGTCACAGATCAAAGAGAATTCCATGGTACGGTATGGTTTTAAAATCCTTCTCATGAGGGAATTTGATATTCATATAAAAGAGAATGATTATAACAGGCTCATAGCAGCGGCAGGCTGTATTGAAATATATGATTCCATGGAAGAGTTCCTGGAAAAGAGTGGCTGGAAAAGAGATAACCCGGAACTGGGCGAAAAAAGCTATTTATTGGATAACCATATTTGCAGGTATATCCAGGGAAAAGTCTGGTATTTTTCAAGGCTTCGGTACGAGAACCAAGCGTAGGGAAGAAAAAGTCGAATTGTTTTATAAAGCTATTGATTTTTACAATAAATCGTGCTAACATGAAGAAACATAATTTGTTTTTATCTTTTAATATTTAGGTCTATCGACCGAAAAATTCAGGGTTATTTGCAGAAGAGATTGTTCGGATTTTGCAGATAGCTCTGAATTTTTTTGGCAAAAAGGGTAGCAAAAAAGGAGACTTCAGAAGGAAGTAAAAGTCTCCTTTTTTGAGGTTCCTATTTGGGGACCAAAGGCCATACTTAAAATAACAAGTTGCAGCTGCGATTAGGGGCGCTGCTAAAAAAACACTGTTTTTAAGTAGGAGAAAATAATGAAACAAGTATGAAAAAACCTTTAAAAAATTTAGCATCTTTATTATAATTGAAAAATGAAAACAAGTCAATGGATTTTGAATGAAAATTGTTGAAAATGTGAAAATTATAATCAAAAATCAGAAAATTAAAACAAAATACTTTAGGAAATATGGGAATATCCTTTGCGCCAAAAATCTTGACACGGTTTATTAGGCTCTCTATAATGATGGTGTATTTCGTTTTTTGATTTCTAAGAGTAAACTGGGGGAAGATTTTTGACAAAAGAGGCAATTTATCAGTATGTAAAAGAGCAATATGGAACAACACCGGAGCATCTCTGGAAGAAAGATCCTAAGTCAGCGGTGCTTCGGCATAAAAACGGAAAATGGTATGCAGTTTTTATGAATGTAGATAAGAATAAATTAGGAATTCCGGAAGAGGGAAGCGTAGACATTATGAATGTGAAATGTAATCCGGAGTTAAATGGGTTTATTGCACGAACCTATGGGATTAGGCCAGGGTACCACATGAATAAGGAGCATTGGATATCTGTAGTATTGGATGGCTCTGTTGGAGATGGTAAAACACTGGATTTTTTGGATATGAGTTATGATTTAATTGATACGGGAAGAAAATAATTTTTTTAAATACCCTTTAGGAATAGAAATAAACCTAAAGGGTATTTTCCTCTTAAGCGACATACAAGGGAGGGTTTGGTAGTTTCTATCTTAAGAGGGAAGCTTCCTGGTTGCAGTAAATACATCTATATTTTCCACTGGAGGACAGTTTGAAGATGTGCTCACAGTTTGCTTCCGTACTGGTAATGCAGCGGGGATTTTTGCATTTGATTACATTCTTTAACGTTTTTGGCGGAACAGGGTGGTATTTTTTTACCACTTTTCCATCACGGATCACGATCAGCGTGACACCCTCATTTAAGTAACCAAGGACTTCCAGACGCTCAGGCTCTGTAAGCCCCTCTATTTTAATCAGGTCTTTACAGCCGTATTTTTCACTTCTTACAGACTGCAAAAGGGCAACGGACTGTTTCTGGGAGTCCAGTTCCAGAAGCTTGTAAATATCCATTCCTTTTCCAGCCGGGATATGATCGATCACAATTCCGTTTTGGATAGATTCAATCTTTAACATTACAGCACCGTCCTTCCTGTCAGCGGATCCGGGATTTCAAGCAGAGCCATGATCAATGCCATACGGATATATTTTCCGTTCTGCACCTGGTCAAAATAAGCGGCTCTTGGATCCTGGTCCACGTCTGTGGCAATTTCGTCCACCCTTGGGAGAGGATGGAGAACCGGCATATCCGGCTGTGCCAGATTTAATTTTTCCCGGTTTAAAATATAGGTATCCTTTAACCGGACATAATCTTCCTCGTTAAAGAAACGTTCTTTCTGAACTCTTGTCATATAGAGCACGTCCAGCTTGGGAAGGGTTTCCTCCAGGCTGGTGACTTCTTTGTAAAAAGAATGGTTTGGCTTTAAGGTCTCTTCCATCACGTAATCCGGGATCTTAAGTTCCTCCGGGGAGATGAAGTAAAACTCGTTTCCAGGATGACGTACCAGGCTGTTTACCAGGGAATGTACGGTGCGTCCAAATTTCAGATCCCCGCAAAAGCCAACTGTCAGATGATCCAGATGACCTTTCCTCTGACGGATAGTCATAAGGTCAATCAGTGTCTGGGTTGGATGGTTATGACCGCCATCCCCGGCATTAATTACTGGCACTGTGGCATACATGGAGGCACGAAGGGGAGCGCCTTCCTTGGGATGCCGCATTGCAATGATATCTGCATAGCAGCTTACCACCCGGGCAGTATCGGCTACCGTTTCTCCTTTTGTGGCACTGGACTGTTCAGCACCTGCAAAGCCAAGGGATTTTCCGCCAAGGCTTAACATGGCAGATTCAAAGGAAAGACGGGTTCTGGTACTTGGTTCGTAAAAAAGAGTGGCAATCTTTTTCCCATCTGCCACATGGCTGTACACTTCTGGACTTTCTGCAATGCGGTCAGCCAGATCCAGAACTTTTGTAGTTTCTTCAAGGGTAAAATCAAGTGGATCGATCAAATGTCTCATAACCAGGCTCCTTTTGTTAAAAACTGATCCCGTCTGGCTCCGACGGAAATAAACTGGATCTCATGGTTCAAAAGCTGCTCCAGGATACGGATGTAGGCTTTGGCATTCTCCGGAAGCTCTTCATACGTCCGGCAGCCGGAAATATCGCATTCCCAGCCCGGGAGCATTTCTACTACAGGGACAAAGCTGTCCAGTTCATCCATAGGGTCAAAATCCATGGTCACAACACCGTCACGTTTGTAGCCTGTGATCACGGGAATCTCTTTCATGGAACTTAAGACATCCATTTTGGTAAGTGCGATCTGATCTGCATTCTGGCATTTTAATCCATAACGGCTGGCTACGGCATCAAACGGTCCCACCCTGCGGGGACGGCCTGTGGCAGCACCATATTCACCGCCCGCTTTTCGAAGCTCTTCTTCCCAGGCATCGGACATTGCCTTTTCTGCTACAAAAGGACCGGCACCAACACAGGTAGAATATGCTTTTAAAACGCCCACCACATGATCCAGGGATTTTCCCGGAATTCCGGCACCGATCGGGCCATAGGCAGAAATGGTAGAGGAACTTGAGGTATAGGGGAAAATACCATAATCAATATCCCTCATGGCGCCAAGCTGGGCTTCCAGCACTACCTTTTTGCCCTCTGACAGTGCCTGTTCCAGAAACTCACCCGTGTCTGCAATATAGGAGCCAAAGAGTTCTGCCTGTTCCTCACACCAGGTGAGAAGAGCAGGGTAAGACATTGGCTCCTGATGATAGCAGCCTGCAAGCTCCAGGTTTTTTGCCTCCAGCATGGTTTTTAATCTGGCTTTTACGGAATCCTCTTTTAAATGAAGGAGATCTCCCAGGCGAAGTGTTTTTTTACGGTACTTGTCACTGTATGCATAGGCGATTCCACGGCGGGTAGAACCAAAGGCACTTCCTGTCTTTGCAAGTCTGTTTTCTTCTAACTCATCCTGCACCTTATGCCATGGCATGGAGACTGTAGCACGTTTTGAAAGTTTCAGATGATCCGGTGTTACCCGGATTCCTTTTTTCTCTATTTCATGGATTTCCTGGGAAAGATGTTCCAGGTCAACCACCATTCCGTCCCCGAGGACGCACACCACACCTGGATGTAAAATACCAGAGGGGAGAAGATTTAAAACGAATTTGCCCTGGGTGGTTACCACTGTGTGACCTGCATTGTTTCCGCCCTGGTAGCGGACAACCACATCTGCCTGCTCTGCAAGAAGATCGATCACACGTCCTTTTCCTTCATCGCCCCAGTTAATACCGGTTACTGCTGTAAGCATTTGTTCCTCCTTTGAAAACTGGTCGGGCTGCTGTTTTCCTATTACAATAAACCGCTTTTTGCCCTACAACAGCGTTCTTTTTTGTTCGAGTACATAATACGCTTGACGTAGTAATAAGTAAAAGATATAATTGATATGGCTGAAATAAATATATGACATGTCAAAAAAGAAAAAATATTATGGACGTTAATTTCGAGTATTATAAGATCTTTTATTATGTGGCAAAATACCACAACTTTACCAAGGCGGCCCAGGCGTTAAACAACAGCCAGCCTAATATTACCCGGGCCATGAACTGTCTGGAACAACAGCTGAATACCACTTTATTTATCCGTACCAACCGCGGCGTACAGCTCACTCCGGAAGGAGAACGGCTTTATAATCATGTGCTAAGTGCAATGGAGCAGTTTCAGGCAGCAGAAGAGGAGCTGGCAGACAGCTCCGGATTATCTCACGGAAGTGTAGCCATCGGTGCCAGTGAAACTGCCCTCAATATTTTCCTGCTGGATAAATTAAAAAGTTTTCACATGACTTATCCGGGAATCCGGCTGAAGCTTTACAACCATTCCACACCGGAAGCCATTGAAGCTGTTAAAAGCGGAAAGATTGATTTTGCAGTAGTTTCCACTCCGGCAGAGGTGGATTCCCCATTGAAACAGATCATGCTCATGCCCTTCCAGGAGATTCTGGTTGGTGGTACCACTTTTACAGCGCTTGGAAGCCAGGAGCTTTCCCTTCGGGAGGTAAAGAACTATCCGCTGATTTCTCTTGGACGGGAAACTATGACCTATAAATTTTACAACAGTGTATTTTTATCCCATGGCCTGGATCTTTCCCCGGATACGGAAGCTGCCACTGCGGACCAGATCCTGCCGCTTGTAAAATGCGAGCTTGGCCTTGCCTTTTTGCCCCAGCCAATGGCAGCGCCCTCCCTTCTGAAAAAAGAAATCGTACAGATCCCACTAAAAGACGAAATCCCGGAGCGTCAGATCTGTCTGGTGTATGACAGCCAGCATCCTATGGGCGCTGCGGCAAGGGAATTAAAAAACACAATTGTAGCTGGGCGGGTTTAAAACCAGCGTATGGAGAAAATTTTAGTGAGTTGTAAAAAACTTGGAGGAGGTTTTCTATGGATTACATCAAAGAAGCAAAAAAACTTGGGTTTTCAAATGCGGCAATCATGGATACACAAAAACTTGTGTTCAAACCGGAATACCGAAAGTTTTGTGAAGAAAATCAGTGTGGATGTTACAACGTGAATCCCGCCTGTCCACCTGAATGCGGAACAGTAGAATCTATGAAACAAAGGGTATTCGCCTATGAAAAAGCGCTTATTCTCCAGACGATACAAAACAAGGATATGGACTACAAAATGGCGAAGCTTGCGCACAATAAACTCACCGAACAGCTGGCCTCTAAAATAATGGAATCTGGAAATACCGACCTGCTGATCATGTCCGCTGGTCCTTACAGGCACCATTCCTGCATGTCCGCCTACTGTGTTGATGCCCAGGAAATGGCAGATGCGGTGGGAATGATCTGCTGGGGGACCGATGATAAGATACGGTATTTTTCACAAATTTTATTTCATGGAAACTTGTAATGGAAAACACATACAACGGTCAATGATATGGCAGACATAAAAATATGATATGAAAGAGAAACCTTTCATCCTATTGCGGTATGACTATAACAATGCTATAATCCCTCCCGAAAAGAGACAAGTACAGCTCTCATCATGATCCAAACAGAAAAAGAGGCGTTTTAGTATGAAAACAGTTTTACCAAGAGAACAGGCTGTAGAAGATATTTTTTCCAAAATCCTGGCTTCCCCGGAGGCATCAAGAAGACTTCGTGAAGTGTTTTACCAGTATCTGGATGATGAACATATGCTGGTGGATGAGGATCCGGACCACTTTTTGCAGGTACTCTTTCACGCTTACCAGAACGGGGATGTAAGTGCCCTTCTTCTGGAATTGTGCGGAAAAAGTATGTTTGATCTGCTCCGCGAAGCCTATCTGATCCCAAGAAAATTCCATGGAAAGGCAGGAGAGAATCCGGTCCTTCTTACCAATGTGGAAGGGAAGCTTCTTAAAGATGTTGGAAAGATGGTTTCCGCCCATGACTATGGAAAATTTAAGGAAACCTTTGACCGGCATGAATGCGTACCAAGATCCAGACTTTATCTGGCAGATGGATATGACATTGTACGCTCTTACATGGATGGATTGGAAATTAAAGAGGAAAAAGAAGAGTGCCAGCGTGGGATTTTAATCCTCTATGCACTTCCGGATACCTGTAAGCTGGGGCTTACAGAAGCGCAGGCTTATGCGGTTGTATGGAAGACTTTCCAGGAGATCCAGCAGGCAGCACCCCGTGCAGTGGTCTTTTACGGACAGGAGACCGGTGTAAAAAAGGAAAATCCTGAGAAACCCTTTGATGAACTTGGCGTTCTGCTTCCCATCCATGAGTTTGAAAAGAAAATGCTCCAGCATATGGAGGAAATTGACGGGATCGTCCTTGCCTGCAGGGAGCGGATGATGGAACTAGCTGGAAATGACAGCCTGAAATTATAAAGGGACTTTTCGGAAGGAAGTGGGCTTATGCAGCCAGAAATGATCAGAAAAAATCACATGGACGTGGAGTGGCATGAATACACCGATGAAAATGGCCAAAATACTCCCGTTATAAATGCAAGCATCACCGAAAAGGCTTCCATTATCGGACGTGTGGGGATCATGTTTTTATCCTGTGGGACTGGAGCCTGGAGGGTCCGAAGCTCCATGAATGCCCTGGCCGAAGCAATGGGAATTACCTGTACCGCAGATATCGGACTGATGTCCATTGAGTACACCTGTTTTGATGGGGAAAATGGCTTTACCCAGTCTTTATGCCTTACCAATACAGGGGTGAATACGTCAAAGCTGAACCGGCTGGAGCATTTTATCCGCAATTTTGAAACAGAGGGAAAAAACATGTCCGGGGAAGAGCTTCACAGCTATCTGGATGAAATTGAAAGGATCCATGGCCTTTATTCCCCGGCTGCCCTGGGACTGGCTGCCGCCATTGCATGCTGTGGATTTACCTTTCTTTTAGGCGGAGGACCAGTAGAGATGTTTTGTGCTTTTATTGGAGCAGGACTTGGAAATTTCCTTCGCTGCAAGCTGACCAAGCATCATTTTACCCTGTTCCTTGGCATTGTTTCCTCTGTCTCCCTGGCATGCTTTGTATATGCAGGATTATTAAAATTAGGGGAAATCCTGTTTGGGATTTCCATTCAGCATGAAGCAGGATATATCTGTGCCATGCTTTTTATCATCCCTGGTTTTCCCTTTATTACCAGCGGAATCGACCTGGCAAAACTGGATATGCGTTCTGGTATGGAACGGCTTACTTATGCACTGATTATTGTTCTGGTAGCCACTATGTCTGCCTGGATCATGGCTATGCTTCTTCACTTACAGCCGGTGGATTTCATAAAGATCCATATGCCTGTTGCAATGTGGATCCTCACACGGCTTATTGCAAGCTTTTTCGGCGTGTTCGGTTTCTCCATCATGTTTAACAGTCCGGTAAGGCTTGCCTGTTCTGCAGCAGTGCTTGGGGCGGTTGCAAATACCCTGCGGCTGGAGCTTGTGGATCTTGCCGCCTTACCTCCGGCAGTGACCGCATTTATCGGAGCTCTGACAGCCGGGCTTCTGGCCTCCCTTCTGAAAAATAAGGTGGGCTACCCAAGGATTTCCGTTACCGTTCCTTCTATTGTGATCATGGTACCGGGGCTTTATTTATACCGTGGATTTTATAATCTTGGAATCATGTCCTTATCTGTGTCTGCCTCCTGGTTTGCAGCTGCACTTCTGATCATTGCAGCGCTTCCGCTTGGACTAATCTTTGCAAGGATTTTAACAGATAAGGCGTTTCGGTATTGTACCTGACAGGTGCAAAAAGCGAGTCACGGAGGGCCAACACCCCTGTTTATGCACCAATCTTAAAAAAAATTACTTTTCCAATCTACAGGGAGGATGCTATAATGGAGGAGACAAAAATAATTCTTTTCTTTTAATAGAGAAGAGTGGAATTTAGAGAAAACAAGAAGTTCTTTATATTGTAAAATGCAGGAGGGTGAAATATGGATTGGGATCTTAAAATAACAGATCTGGAAGGATCTACACCAGAGCACTCTGCTGTAATTGTAAATTTTGTTGCAGCGGTCAGGCACCAGTTAAAAAATAGTACTTGCTATGTATATTCGGATAATGTGCAATACCGTTTCAAAGATAACCAGGGCAATAACAAGATTGTGATTCCGGATGCTTCCATAAACTGCCGTACGAAATCAAGGCGTGGAAACACTTTTACAGATGCGCCACGTTTTGTTATGGAGGTTTTGTCACCATCAACAGAAAATTATGACCGGACAGAGAAAATGCAGCTGTATTGTGAGCAGGAGATTGAAGAGTATTGGATCGTTGACTGGCGTAAAAAAACAGTTGAAATCTATGAACTGGATTATGAGGGGGAGATTCCCAAATACTATCTTTTAAAAACAGTCACAGAAGAAAATAAGGATGAGTTACAACTGCTTCATTTTCCAAAGATAAAGATTACCTTTGACGAATTATTTGAAGAAATTGATTAGTGCTTGTAACCAAGACCGCAATAAATGTGATAGGTGAAATTGCGAAAAAAGGATATTTGATTATAAATAAGAATTGTAAAAGTGATTTGCAAAATAGTGAATCACTTTTTTATTTGAAAATATTTTTTTCAAAAATCCTATTGACACAGAAAAAATCAAATTGCTACATTGGAACTGCAACAGGAAATGGTTTCGAAAATGGAGGGTTTGCGATGAGAAAAGCAAAAAAATGTAACACAGGAAAGAAGAAATTCGTAGTTGTTTGGCTGGCATTGGTAGTTTTGTTCCTTGGAAGCTTTATAAGGCCAGTGGATGTCCAGGCTGCAAAAGTGAAACTGAACAAATCGGCGGTTACCATCTATCGGGGAGCTTCCACGTCGCTGAAAGTATCGGGAAGCAAAAAGAAAGTAAAATGGAGTTCTTCTAAAAAATCCGTTGCATCTGTTTCGGCTTCTGGAAAAGTAACTGGAAAAAAGGGTGGATCAGCATACATCTGTGCAAAAGTGGGAAAACGTACCCTGAAATGTAAAGTGACCGTAAAAGAGCCGAATAAATCCAAACGCCTTAATCTGGCCAAGAAAGAAGCAAAGAAAATCGTAAAAAAATATGTGGCTGCGGATCTGAATGCAAAGGAGCGGGCTTTTGTATTGTTCCGGTATCTGACCGAGCATTGTTCCTGGCAGTTAAACCAGTCTTCAGAAGCCTACCAGAAGAATTATGGAAATGAAGCTTATGCAGCTTTGGTAATGAAAAAAGCAGCCTGCTCAGGATATGCAAAAGCGTACACACTGCTTTGTGAGGCTGCGAATGTTCCGGTACGGCATGTGAATGCCGGCAGCTGGACACACCAGTGGAATGAAGTAAAGGTAAACGGTAAATGGATCAAGGTAGATGCTTATGGTGGAACTTTTGCAGATACCACCGGAATTCGAAAATCCTTAAGAACTTCATCGGAGGATCAGGAACAGTTAGTATTTCATTTTACGATTGAGAGATAATTTCAGAATGAAAATAGAGAAGCTGGGGCAGAAATGGAATATGCCTGTAATAGAAATGGAATATGCCTGTAATAGATGTTGACAAATATAGCATAATAAAATTATAATATGTATATAATATTACTATGAAAGCGAGAGGTGATCTTATGAACATTCGTCCATCAGCTGCTATTAGACAAAATTATAATGAGATTGCAGATCTTTGCCGTAAATCTTCAGAGCCTGTTTTTCTGACAAAAAATGGAGAAGGTGATCTTGTGGTGATGGATATTGAATCCTTTAACCGACGGGAGAAAATGTTGAAATTAAGAGAAGAACTGCTTGCTGTTGAAGAGGATCGTCTGGCAGGAAGAACAGGATGCAGTCTTGATGAATTGGAAAGTTATCTTGATAATATAATAGAAGAGGGCTGAAAATGTCAGAAAGAAGAAAATACAAAGTTATCGTATCGGACCGGGCGAAGCAAATGCTTGGAGTACATATTCGCTTTCTGGCACAGGTAGATAAGGATGCCGCAAGAAATAAGAAAAAAGAATTAATGGAAGCAATGCGTTCATTAGCGTATAGTCCAAATCGTTTTCCTTTTTTGAATGAACCTTATATTCCATGTAATAAATATCACAAAATGTTTGTGAAAAACTGGTATTTGATTTTATATCAAATTGAGGATGATACAGTTTATGTGGATTACATTTTAGACTGTAGAAAAGAGTATAATTGGCTCATCCGTTGAACCAGCAGTTGTACTTATTTGCAACTAAAATGTGACATGATTGCAACATATCTAAAAATGCAGAGATGTATCGCTGGAGGTGAGCATCCCTGCATTTTTTATGGGTACATTGTGATTCAATTGAAATAGTATGAAAGAACTATAAGGGGTATCGGTGGTTCACGGTAATTGCTTGTGTATTAACAAAAGCTTTATACAGATGAATGTAATCACTTAAAAAGGTGCAGGTTAATCAAAAAGATTGTGTTTATTCGCTCTTTTCTGAGCAATTTCATATACTTCTTCGTCTGCTCGGACGCCGATTACAATAATCATCATAGACGATTCGGTACGGCGAAGCTGATATACAACACGCAAACCAGCAGAGCGGAGTTTAATCTTCAGAAGTCCGGCAAGATTAGTACTGCTGTGATTACCAAGCGGTTTTCCATAACCTTGTTCTTCAACAGGCAGTGGATTTTGCTGAACTTTTTTGATGGCCTTCAGAACAAGAATACGCTGACTTCCATCTAGGTCTTTTAAGTCTTTTTCTGCTTCAGGAAGGTATTCTAGTTTCCAATTCATTCAATGTCTACCTCGTCAAAACCGGTAAGATCGTCTTCTGTAATACCAAGACGGCGGTTCATTTCTTCCTCAGAAATTAAAGTGGCAGGATTAAAGTGTGCCATACGTTCAGAAGCAACGGCAAGAAGACGAGCATCATTTACCTCATCCATTAGACGGACGTATTCTTCAGGGGAAATGAGAACACATTCTGCAACGTTGTTTTTCATTACGACTTTAGCACCACTCTGCTTCACATCTTCAAAAATTTTTCCAGCAAGGCCACGGTTAAATTGGCTGATCGGAACCGTATTTTTAATTGCACTCATAACAGATGCCATAATCGTCAACTCCTTTCTTTACTTGTATTATAGCAGATACCTGCAAAATATCAACTAATTAATCAATATATTTACTGACAAATATACGCGAAATGGAATCCTTTAGGTATTGCCTTTCGGGTGATGGTGATTTTATCTCCTAATGATTGAAATATCTTCTAAAAAATAGTGAAATTTAGGAGATAAATAATTACCTGGGAGATTGGTTATAAGAATTTACTGGAATAAAAAATTTATTAGGCTTGAACTTTTGAAGATTTTTGCAGCCAATATTAGCAAGTGTATTTATTTGCAACTAAAATGCGACACGATTGCAACATCCATAATATTGACTTCAGATTCTCTTTATAATAGAATGGTACTCGTAAAAAGAAGGCACGAAAAAGCAGTTTGTTTATGCAGGCTGCTTTTTTTGTGCCTTCTTGTCGTATAAATAATAGGAGGGCAACACATGGCGAACACAAAAAAAGCAATTGAAGAAGTAACGGAAAAAGAAATTCCACGCGCAGCCTATGAAGGTGTCTTAACAATCGACGTTGACGCACAGGTGGAGAGCGCACAGGAGCAGGAGGATACCAGATGGCACCAGCTACTTAATGCACACCGTACCAGAAAGGTACTCACAGGCCAGCTTGGTGGTATTGAGAAGCTGGAAAGCGGCTGGATGGTTGCAGTAACTTATTACAACGGTTTTCGTATTATCATCCCGATGAATGAAATGATGATTAACTTAAGCGGAGACGGCCGGGAGAACGCAGACACCTTAAACCGCCAGGTTCGTATTGCCAACAACATGCTTGGCTGTGACATTGATTTCATTATCAAGGATCTGGATACCAAAAGCCGGAGTGTGGTAGCCTCACGAAAGGATGCCATGCTGAAAAAGCGTCAGACTTTCTACATTGGAGAAGAAGGGGAGAAGCCGCTCCTGTATCCCGGAAGAATCGCAGAAGCCAGGGTGATCGCAGTAGCACCAAAAGCAGTACGCCTGGAGGTGTTTGGTGTGGAAGTATCCGTCCGGGCGCGTGATATGGCCTGGGAGTGGATGCTGGATGCCAGTGAAAAATTCCAGGTTGGTGACCTTGTCCAGGTTATGGTTAATAAAGTAGATGGTCAGGAACCAGAACAGATTAGCGTGGAAGTGGATGCCAAAACCCCGACGGCCAATCTCAATAAAGATAATCTTCGGAAATGCCACCGTCAGGGCAAGTACACAGGTGTGATCACAGAAGTTTATAAAGGCACGTATTTTATGAGGCTTGATATCGGGGTGAATGCCGTGGCACATTCGTGCAACATGCCAACCCTTCCGGGAAAGGGAGATAAAATCGGAATTGTAGTGACCAGAATTAACGATAATTACGAAGTCGCAGAAGGGATTATCACAAGGCTGATTAAAAGATATAAATAAAAATTAAAACTAACGAAAATCCTATTGACACAGAAAATGCGATTTTTTTAAAATCGGGACAAACAGGAAAGGAGACGAATGAAATGGCAAAAATGAAGAAAAAACAGCAGAATGAAAAACTGTATTGTCCCTACTGTGGCGGGCTGGCGGTGCTGCGTCCAGCAGAGTATGTTTATGGTGAGCGTAATTTAAATCCTGATAACTATTTGTATGTTTGCAGTGGTTACCCATCCTGTGATTCTTATATTGGAGTCCATAAAAAGAGTATGCGGCCTATGGGAACTCTGGCAAATGGGGATCTTCGCCATAAACGGATTGAAGCACACCGGGCGTTAAATAAGGTGGTACAGGCTGGCATCATGACCAAACATGGTGCTTATATCTGGCTGCAGAACCGCCTGTGCCTGCGGGAAAAGGACATGCACATTGGAATGTTCTCCGAGTACCGGTGTGAGGAAACTATCCGGGAGTGTAATATACTTATGGAACAATATGCAAAGACGAACCGAATTTCTTCCTGTGAGAAGAAAACGCTGGCAGCATGAGAAATGGAAAAAATATCCTGCGTTTGCAGGCGGATGAGGAAGATGTCTACCACCTGATGGATCTAAGGGAACGGTATTTTGTACTGATCGGAGCAGGCTCCCTTATAGAGGGAATCGCGGCTTATTTTCTGTTTTTCCAGATCCGATGCTGGGATCTCATATATCTGTGTGCGGCACTTTTCCTTGGGATTTTTCTTCTTCTAAGGCAGTCAAACAAAATCAGTAAAAGAATCATGGAAGCGGAAGTCTGTTACATGGAGCTGGATGAATTCAGTCTGGCAGTCTGCCAGCCGGAAAAAAACGGGCATTATGAATGCTGCCGGATCTTTTATGAAGAGATTGATAAAATCGTAGAGGGCAGTCGCAGAGGAATCCCGGAATTTTACATTGTGTTGGGCGAAAATGAAAACCGGGAGAGCTTTTTCCTTCTGGACGAAGAAGAGCAGGACCGGACGATCTTCCTTGTCCGCTCGTTTGGATTTAATCATCAGAGGTTTACGGAGTTTTATAGGAAGCTCCGCTGGAATGTTCCCGGAAAAACCCGGATCATTGGAACGAAGAACCAGGAGGTATGGAACCTTCGAAAACCAAATATCGAAGTCTGCATTGTAGCAGGAATGATTGCCTGTTATGTGATTCCGAAACTCCTGGAAGTTATGAAGCTACACTAGGAGGAACTGGATTATGAAATGGTACACAGCCATTGGATGCAAAATGGAAGATGATGAGGGCAGGCTTCTGGTAAAGATTGACGGTCAGGAGAAGGTGCTCACAGAGATGGAAGGCATGCTGTGGGCGGCTCTTACCTGGAGCCTCTGTGCAGAAAATAGAATCTATTCCCAAATGTACCGGGTATTATGCCTTACATTTGGAGAAGAGTATGCAACCGAATGGGCGGACGAAGAGGATTTTTTGTTTTGCTTAAGGCGCCTGAAAAAACGTGGTCTGGTAGCGGAGTGTGATGGCGAGAGTAAGGAGGAAGCTTTGTGGCTCCTTCTTAGTAAATCTGTGGTATCGCCTGTCACGGATTCGTTTTCAGAGCGGTTAGGCGCATTTGCAGACGATCTGGCACTTGGAAAAGGACTGAAAATCGCATTGCGGGCTTTTAAAAGGCCCGTGTTTACCTATGAAGAGCGAATGGTTCTACAGCAGCTTGCAGGTGGTGGCTATATTCCTTATCATCTGGCAGAGTTAACCAGACAGGCGGGTGCCGTTCCCCTGTCTGTGGAAGAACGAAAGATCGTTCAGAAACAGGTCTTGCAGGAATTCATGCAGATCCTGGTTTCCCTATTTAAGAAGAAACAGTTTGTAATCAGCTGCATCCAAGAAGGAGGTCTCCTTGAAGAAAAAGAAGAAATGGAAAACATGGCTGTCTGAGCAGTACCTAAAATACAGAGAACATTATACCGGGATACCGGGCTTTTTTAAAAAGAGAATTGTGAATACCTTACTGTTATCGTTTCTCTTATTGTATGGAGGCTGTGCCCTTGGTCTGGCGCAAAAATCAGCTGGATTTGTGGGATGGACAGTTTTTTTGGCAGTCTGTGGAATTGGGTATGCGGGGTATATTTATTACCTGGCAGTTACAAAATCCTATGAGGTGGTGGAAGGAACTGTGACAGAGATCCATGCGGAACTTCTTTTTGATGGTTTTAAGAGGGTTCTGGTGCAAGGGGATGATGGGATTACCACAGAGCTTTTGTTAAATAAAGAGACAGTTGTCATGTATGGAAAAGCCTACCGCTTTTATTTTAACCAGAATGCACATGCATTCTCAGGAATTCGAAGGTTGGATGCAGCTTTTGATTTTGGAAATTTTTTTGGAGTGGAGGAAGTAAAAGAGTAATCCGGGTCAGGGAGTACCAGGCATGGTTCGAGTCCATGCCGCCCTGTTTCCATGTAAACGCATGGAAAATATGTATAAAGGAGAGCTATGCAATATGGCGGAAACAAAATGTGGAACCGTGAAATGGTTCAGCGCAAAAAAAGGTTACGGATTTGTAACCGGGGAGGATGGCGAGGATTACTTCGCACATTTCTCCCAGATCAAGATGGAAGGCTTTAAAATGCTTTCCGGTAAGCAGCCTGTACAGTTTGAAGTTGGAACGGACGAAAATGGCAGGGCGCTTGCAATGAATATCCTTCCCCTTATAGCAGAGGAAGATGCATAAAAGAAAATAAATTTTGAAACACAAAATATATAAAAAATGTGTTTGACAGCCACAAGATGTTGTGGTAACCTTTAAATGAAATCATATTTTATCAGTCATCTATGGCTGATCTTACATTTTAGATCCGGACATTCCGGATGAATCTCTTTTGGGCGGTTCGCCCTAAACTCAGCAAATAAGTTAGAACATTGGAAGATACGAAAAGATAGGAATTCTTTTGGTGTCTTTTTTTGTTGCAAAATGAAGAAAAGGAGGAAGCAGAATGAGAAAAATTAAAGAGACCGTACTGGTCAAAATGGAAAAAAGGAATGCCAGATAACAGAAAAAGAAAGAAGAGGAGAACATTTTATGCAGGAAGTAAATTGGGATGCTGTAAATTTGTTAGAACTGGGAATGCTGCTTGATATGGCAAAAGATGGATATGAATTCCAGATTGCGGATGGAAGAATTAAGTCCATTGAAGTAAAGCTCCTGTCCTGAATGCAAAAGGAGGGGCTATGTACTATAAGGATGATTTTAATGTAACGTTTGAAGAGGAATCCGCTTTTTACAAGTATCTGGATGATGTGGAAAAACGGGCCGAATGGTTCCGGGCACAAAGCAAGGATCTGACAGTGGAAGCGGTTACGAAGGACAGTACCTGCACCCCGATTGGGAATATCAATCTGGAATATTTAAAAGAGGATACCATAAATAATTCCGGGCTGCTGATTAAAACCCCAGACCGCAGCTGTTTTCTTGGCATATCTGCCATCAAAAGCTTAAAAGGCAGGGCCAGGATAGACGGAAAGGCGCTTGCAGAATTAGACAAAGAAACACTTGCCTATATCCTGAACAAATGTCTGAAGGTCTCCAGGGGAAAATCCCTGCTCCGCTTTTGTGAAGGCAAGGTGCGGGCAGTCCTGTCTGGCGACGAAAAAGACTATTCTATCTTGTCCATGCCAGAGGTCTATGAAATTGCAGGGGCTTATATCTACAGCGATTTTGAATACGCGTCTTTTAAATCCGGATGTGCGGACCATAATCTGGTAAATGCGACCTGGGAGCTAAGAGACCGGCGACTGACCGAAGCCTACAAGGAACTGCTGGAACGCTATGGGAAGACTTTTAACGGAGAGCTGTATGCTTCGGTCCGGATCACCACCTCCGATGTGGGAAGTTCAGGAGCCAATATCTTCTATACGGTGTCCGTTCAGAACCAATATATTGTATTGGGAGAAAACTTGAAAGTGCGTCACAAAAACTGCAAGGGTACCGAAGACTTCAACCAGAACATGGCTTCTATTTTTGAATACTATAAGGAAGCTCTGCAGGAGGTCCTGCGGCTTAGTGAAATCTGGGTGAACCATCCTGCCAATGCCATGATCGGCGTTATGAAGCAGGCTGGTTTTTCCAAAAAGCTGATTGCAGAAACGGTAGAGCGTTTTCGGGCGGCAGCAGGGGATGTCCCCTGTAGTGCCTACGAAATCTATTGCGGGATCTGTGATGTGATTTCCATTGCAAGGCAGCAGGAAACGAATGCGAGAGGACTACTTCTTTTGGAGGAAAAAGTGGCAGCCTGTGTAAGCAAACGCTGGCATGAGCTTGATATGCCAGGTGAAATTAAATATTAAATAATGACAAAGGCAGGAACCCCTGTCTTTTTGTATGAAGGAGGAACATATGCAGTATCCGGACTGGGTTATGGAAGCAAAAAAATCCAGGGAATTACTTTCGTGGATACAGGATCCGGTACACAGTATTAAAAAGTTTCATAGCCAGCTATTCATAAAGTGCCAGGAAGAAAACTGCATGTTATTTTATGCAGCTTCTCCTTGGAGGGATTGTTTACAGCTTCGGAAACCAAAGCTTTGCAGCATACTTTATCTGCCGGATTATTCTTTGTATGAGGCAGATTCTGTATTCTATCAGGCGGTCGGGATACCTGCCGATTTTCTTTTTCCGACGAAAGAAAGTCTGAAGAAAGAGGTGGAAATGAAGGTTACCCATTTGGTGAAAAACATGATGGATACAAACTGGGATCAGCTTTTGCTTAAGTACCAGCACCAGAGGAGTAGCCTTGTTCCAAATATAAACCGGATACAGGTAGAGGAAACTTCCAAGAGATTCCTGGAGGCTGGAATAAAGCCTGAGGAGCTGTTTTACAGTCCAAGCTTTACCTTTGAAAAAGCGCAGATGGAATATACGGATGTGATGTTTCTTTACACCTTGAACCATGCGAAGAAGGCTGTAAAAATGATCGCAGATAAGTGGCTTTCGGAATCTTTTTGGGAGATTTCGCAAAAAAGAATCTACATTGGCTGTGTGCGGGAAGAAATGAAAGAGCTGCAAAAAGGTGCAGCATAAAATAAGGAGGAACTGAATTTATGGGTAAATATGCGTATCTGAACCTGACTCAGAAAATGATCAAAATAAGAAAGATGGTGCCAAAGCTGTTAAGAAAACGTTACAGCGAAGAGGTGCCCTATGATTTTGTGAGATTGGATGATGTCTATGAATACCTCACCCCTGCCTTAAATAAATACGGCGTGGATTTTGAGGTCCTTGGTGAAGTATCTACGCAGTTGGATGCTTCTGGAAATCCAGCCTATCTGACACCGTTTGGCAATATGTGGCGGTATGAAGCGGATTTAAAGCTTTGCTGGACAAATGCAGATCATCCAGAAGAAAAAAATTACAGTGATATTCATGTAGTCGGAACCAATGAGGTTCCAGACAAGGCCAAAGGTGCAGCCTGGAGCTACGGACTGAAGTATTATTTATTAAATAAATTCAACATCGTCCAGGCGACCACCGAGGATCCGGATATGCGAGGCCCTGCTCCGGATGGCGATAAAACAAAAAAAGAAAAAAGTGAGGAACCAAAGAAACCTGCAAAAAAACAGAACCAAAATGCGGTGCAGACAGAGCCAAAGAAGAAGGAAGCCAAAGAAGAGTCTGAAAATCCCCCGAAATCTGACTCTGCTTTCACTTCTACAAAAGAAACCGGGCAGTCTTTGAAGCAAAAAGAAACTACCTTGAAGACCGTTCGTAATGGAAACAGCAGAAGCAGTAAAAAGGCTGTTCCGGTTTCGGATGATTCTTTTGATCTTGAAATCAGTCCTGACGAGATCCGGGATGCACGCAAAGAGGAGGATGAAAATTTGCCTGGCCAGATGCAGTTTGGCATGGAAGAAAAAGATCTGGAAGAGAGTTTTCTGGAGGAAAACGAGTCTGAAGAAGAAACGCTTGGTACAAGTGAGGAACCCTTAGAGGAAACAGCAGATGAGATGCCAGACGAAGTGCCCGAGGATACAGAGCGTTTTGAAGCAGAAGCGGAAGAAATTTCTGGTGAAACCGAGGAAGAAGAGTTTCATTTTGTTCGTGCAGAAGACGAAAACCCCTTTGCAGATGACAGCGAAGAGGAAACAGACGAAGGCTTCGGTATGGAATCTGAGGAAGAAGAGCTGGAACGTGCCAGAAAGGTAATGTGTAACTTTGGCCTTTTTAGCGGAAAGACGCTGGGTGAGATGATGGAAACCCCAAAAGGGGCAGACACGGTCAGATGGATGGCAACCGGTTATTACGGCAGCAACGTGGAAATGGTAAATGCTGCGAAGATGATTGTGGCACATGAAAAACAGAACAGACTTGCAGCGTAAACGTATTGTGGCTCCGGGAGAATGGAGCCACATTTTTTAGGAGGGATTATGTACGAACATCCATTTACCATAAAAGAAGTGGCGTGGTTACTGTCCATCCGGTGCCTGGATGGAGGATCGGATCAGGAGTTTCCGGTGGAATGTCCCTATTGTGGCGATACCAGAGGAAAATGCAGCTTTTGCATCAGTAAAAATGGGGAGATCAAAAACGTTTTTCATTGTTTCCACTGCGGGCAGGGCGGAAATATGCTTACCCTGTATGCGGACATTATGGGGCTTTATGGAGAAGATCGGTGTAAGGTGGCCTATCAGGATATTGTAAACCGCCTGGAAACTGGCAGTCAGGGAGCTGGAAACAAACCCAAAAAGATAACCAGCCGCTATAAAGGAAAACCATCTGTCCCCAAACGATCCCCGGAGTATGTTGATTTTGTGTACCGTCAGATGATTGCCCTTATGCAGCTTCAGGATCTGCATAAAGCTGACTTTAAAAGACGCGGTGCTACGGATTTTGAAATCAAGGAACTGGAGAAAAAAGGATATAAAAGCGTGGAACCTAAAAATGCAAGGCTCCTTGCCAAAAAACTGGAAGAAAAAGGAATCCGGCTGGATGGAATTCCAGGCTTTTACCGGAACCGGGATGGCAAGTGGGAAGCCTCTTTTTATGAAGGAAACAAAGGCTACCTGTGCCCTGTGTATTCCCTGAATCAAAAAATAAAAGGGTTTCAGATCCGGGTTGACCATCCGGTGAACAAAAGAAAATACATCTGGTTTACCAGCAGCGGATTTGAGGGTGGAACTTCAAGCGGCAGTCCGGCCGGGATATCCGGTTATATCAGCCCGGTTCAGAAGAACATCCGGGTGACAGAAGGAATTTTAAAGGCTGAACTTGCCAGCATGAGAAGTGGATATCCCTATATTGGAATCCCCGGTGTGGGAAATTACAAAAGCCTGCAGCTGGTGTTGATGGAATTAAAAAGCAGGGGCTTACAAACCGTGTATGAGTGTATGGACATGGATAAGATGATGAATCTTACCTGTCGTTGTGACTGTATGGAAAAGTGCATCGTATGTGGGACACCAGAACGGTTGTTGAGAAAGCAGGAGTGCCCACAAAAAAGGAGAAAGCGTGATACCATCCGGAAAGGATGCCTTAAACTGTACGACATGTGCGAAAAGCTTGGGTTAAACTGCCAGAGAATCAGCTGGGATACAGATGAAAAAGGCTTGTGGCTTGGAAATTATAAAGGTGTGGATGACTGGCTTTATAGGAAACCACCACAGGAAAAAGAGCGGTTTTCCTGATTTAATCAGATAAAAAAGGGTCTGAAAATATTCAGATCCTTTTTTATCTGGCTAAATAAGCCAGAGGAAAGGAGAAACACAGATGGGAATTCGAGACAGACCATACCTCATAAGTACCAGGGACAGACCATTACCAAGCAGGAGAGGAGAAAAACATTGGGTAAATTTAAGAGAAAAAGATGGCTTGCGGGTGCAATGGCTTTTGTGCTGTGCTGCAGCAGCCTCACTTCGACAGGTACTTTTGCAGTATCCGCAGAGGCAGAGGAAGAGGTGGCGCAGGAAGCCGTATCCGAACAGATGGTAGAAAAATCAGAGGAAGAGTTGATTGCGGAAACGACCTCCGATCCTTCCCTTGCCCTTGAAATCGAGCAGGGAGCAGCCTTTGATGTCCAGAAAGATTTTACCGGACTGGGATTAAAGGACGGGGATAAAGCGGAGCTGAAAAAAGCAGCTATGGAGGACGGAACCAATTTTGATCCGGCAAGACCAGGAACCTATAAATGTGTCTACCGGATTACGCCAAAAGAGGGGGATTCTTATCTGGTTGCCAGGACCATCACGGTAACGGAAAAAGAGCCGGAGACTCAGGCAGCAGGAGATTCTGGTACAGAAGAGTCAGGGGACAGCGAGGATCCCGATCCTTTGCCAGAACAGCCGGTCGTGGTCGGGGAAGCTCGTTCGGAAGAGGAAAGCCAGGAGTCTGATCTGACAGAGGTACCAGAAGAAGGAGAAATTTCCGATGAAACTGTGAACCCAAGTGAGAATCCAGATAGTAACACTACAGAGTCCGAAGAGACTATATCCGAAGACGATGGCTTTGCCTCTGACATTTTACCAGAAGAGGAGTTTGATTCGGAACTGGAGCGTGCCGAGGAAGAGGTTACCGTAGATCCGGAAACTGGCCTGACGCTTGGCGAAGTGTTAGAGCAGGCAGAGGAACAGGAAATTGATTTTTTAAGCCTGGAAGAGGGCGAAACGGTTTCTTTTATTGCTACCTATGCCAGCACCAGAACCGATGTGGATGTGACAAGGGGAACCTGCTATTACTACAGTGATTATGGGCTTGGCAGTTATCTGACCTATAAATATACGGTCAAATTTGACAATGTCAGTGCAACCGCTTATTGTATTCAGCCCTCGAAAAACAGCCCTGGGGATGGTGTGTATAAGATTACCAAACTTGGGGATGGCAAAAAGCTTGCAAAAGTGTGCTACTACGGAACCAAAGCTTCTGGTGTAAATGGCTTTTTCAAACAGGAACATCCGGATTTTTCTGCAGGGAAACAGTTTGTTATCACTCATTTGGCCGTGTCTTATGCAAGTGGAGGTGACGATGCTTTTTCCGGGGCAAACTCTACCGGACAGGCTCTTGCCATGGAACTTTATGAATACTGCATGGCACAGCCGGATATCCCAGATGTTGCCATGGAGTTTTCCAATGACAACGTAACTGCTTATATAGATGGAAATGAGCAGCGTACCGAAGAAATCAAGTTTAAAGCGGATTCCTTACAGAACATTACCATGAAGCTTCCATCTGGCGTGGTTTTCCATAACGTGGATACAGGAGAAGCAAGTGCTGCCGGAGTCAGTATAAAATTATATGGTGGAACTACTTTTTACTTATCCGCACCGCTTGACCAGGCGGCAAAGGTAGCGGGAGCCTGGAAGTCTACGATGAAAGGTTACATTACGAAAGACTTTTCGGCGTATAAAGTAACGACCGGTACCGATACCCAGAACCTTGCCCTGGTATTCGGCGAGGGTGTGGACGATGAGAAATACGTTGATTTTTCCGTTACCTGGCTTCAGCAGGCTACTATCGAGATTATCAAAAAAGATAGGGGCTCCAATGCCCTGTTAGCAGGTGCGGTCTATGGTGTCTATAGCGACGAGGCATGCCAGAACCTGATTACAGAAATGCCGCCAACGGATGCAAATGGCGTTTCTTCTGTGACAATTGACAAAACCCAGGATGTGGTTTACTTAAAAGAGATCACAGGTCCCTCTGGCTACCTTGTGGATGCTACCGCCCACGGCGTGTCACTTGTGATGGGAAGCAAAGTTACACAGGAGCTGTTTGACGATGAGAAAAAGGCTTCCCTTACCGTTTACAAAGAGGGTGAGGTATTAACAGGGGCAGATGTAACGGATGAAAAGGTAACCTTCCGTTATGAAACAAGAAGGCAAAAAGGTGCGGTATATAATGTCTATGCAGGCGCTGACATTGTGGCTGCAGATGGATCTACTATTTATCAGAATGGTGCCCTTGTAAAAGAAGGTCTGACAACCGGTGAAGACGGAAGTGCAACCCTTGATAACTTAAACATAGGAACCTACGTGGTAACCGAGACACAGGCACCGGATAAGCTGGTCTGCACAGGCGAATCCCAAACCGTAACCTTATCAGCTGCCGGTGAAAATGAAGAAGTTTCTTTTAGCACGGTTACCTTTACCAACGACAGACAAAAAGCCTCCGTATCTTTGGTAAAACAGGATGGGGAAACCAGACAGCCGCTTACAGGTGCTGTTTTTGGAATGTATGCAGGGAATGATATTGTATCTGCAGACGGGAATGTGATCGTCAGAAAAGACACCCTGATTGAAAAGGTAGCTACTGGTACGGATGGAAAAGCAGGTTATACCGCAGACCTTCCGGTTAACAATTCCTACTATATCAAAGAACTTCAGGCACCCCAGATGTACGTGTTAAATACTTCTGATGTTTATTCCTTTGCATTTAATTATGCAGGGGATAAAGAGAAAAAAGTAGAATTTACACATACTTTTACAGATGAGCGCGTCCGTGTGAATATCCATCTTACAAAGGAAGACAGTGAGACGGGAAAGAACGCACAGGGAGATGCAACTTTAGAAGGTGCTGTTTATGGCCTATATGCAAGGGAAGCAATTGGTTACCCGGATGGCAGCAGCGGTGTCCTTTATCCAAAAGACGCCCAGGTTGCTACACTTACCACCGACAAAGCTGGAAATGCAAGTGTATCCGGTCTCTATCCTGGAAAATACTATGTAAAAGAGATTACTCCGCCTGCAGGTTATGTCCTGGATGAAGAAGAGCATGATGTGGAAGGCGGTTATGAAGGTGACCAGTTGAAAGAAATCGATTGTACCATTACAGTTGCCGAGAATGTGAAAAAACAGCCGTTCCAGCTGATTAAGGCTGCAAATAACGGAAAAACAGATGCCGATCTGTTAAAAGGCGCCGGATTTTCCGCTTATCTCGTAAGCAGCTTAAGTACAAAAGAGGATGGTTCCTATGATTTTGCAAATGCCATTCCTGTAGTACTGACAGAAGATGGAAAGACCGAGATCTTTACAGACGAAAAAGGCTATGCCTGCACAATCCCCCTTCCATATGGAACTTATGTGGTAAGGGAAACCACAACACCGCATAATTTTAAACCGGTTGCTGATTTTACGGTTATAATCAGCGAAAATAAGTCAGAGCCACAGGTTTGGCGGGTCCTTTTAGACGGAGAATTTTCTGCAAAACTAAAAATCATTAAACAGGATGATGAAACCAAGAAGCCGGTCCTGGTTGCAAACACCGAGTTTAAGATTTACAACCTGGATGAAGGAAAATACGTGGAGCAGACCACAACTTATCCAAGTACCGTTACCCATAAATCTTATTTTACGGATGAAAATGGTTATCTGATCCTGCCAAGTGCCTTAAAATGTGGCAACTACCGCATTGAAGAAGTGACTGCCCCGGACGGCTATACCCAGAATACCAATTTCGTTGAGATTAAAGTAGACAGCAACACTGCTTACCAGATGGATTCCACAACTGGGGATGCGATCATCACGGTTGTCTATGAGAACCATCCGGCAAAAGGAAAGCTCATCATCCATAAATCTGGGGAAACCTTAAAATCTTTCAAAAAAGATTTTATCTACGAGGAAACTTCCCTTTCTGGTGCTGAGTTTGCGGTTTATGCCGCAGAGGATATTTATACCCCGGATCACCAGGTGGATGAAGCGGGCAACCGCACTGTCATTTACCCAAAAGATACGCTGATCCAGAAGGTTACCACAGATGAAAAAGGAGAGGCCATTCTAAATGATCTGCCCCTTGGTACCTACCGTGTTGTGGAAACCAAAGCACCAACCGGGTTTGTCATTAACTCGGACAGCCAGGAGCTTACCTTCCTGTATAAAGATCAGAACACTCCAGTTGTGGAAGAAACCGTGGAATTTTCCAATAAGCGCCAGAAGGTAGAACTTAAAGTGGTGAAAGAGGATGCCGAAACTGGTAAAAAGCTGGAAGGTGCCGAGTTTGGAATTTATAACAATAATGACATTTATTTCGGCGATAAGGTAATTGTAAAGGCAGATACCCTGCTTCAGAAGGTAAAGAGTGACAAAAATGGGCTGGCACAGATTACCCTGGACCTGCCGCTTGGCAAGTATTATGTGAAAGAGCTTCAGGCACCGGATGGCTATGTTTCCTCGGATGAAATCCTGGAATTTGATGCCAGCTACCAGGGACAGGATGTAAAAGTAATCAAATTAAAAGCCACCAAGAAAAACCAGCCAACCACCGTGGAAATCACAAAGGCAGATGTAACGACCGGCGTGGAACTGGACGGAGCTTCCTTAATTATCCTAAATAAAAAAGGCGAAGTGGTAGATTTCTGGACATCTGTAAAAGACAAGCCGCATGTAATCAAAGGCTTAAAGGTTGGAGAAATCTATACTCTCAGGGAACAGATCGCACCATACGGCTATTTACGCACCACTGATATCAGCTTTCAGATTTCCGATACCGCAGAGGTACAGAAGGTAAAGATGGAAGATGATGTGCCGATTGCACGCCTGCTGGTAAATAAAAAAGGGGAGTTCATAGATGATGTTACCCTACTTGACAATGCAAAAGGTGTGGTAGAGCATTTCTTTAGTTATGTAACCGGAAGCCTGATGGATGTTTCCTTTAACGTGTACGCAGCTGAGGATATTAAAGCAGCGGATGGTGTCAGTGAAAATTACTATACAAAAGATCAGCTGGTGGGTACCATCACAACCGACGGAACAGGTATCGCAGAGCTTGACAATCTGCCTCTTGGTAAATATTACATTATCGAAAAAGAAACCTCCTATGGATATGTATTGGATGATGAGCCAAGATATGTAGACCTTACCTACCGTGACCAGGATACCCCGGTGGTAACCTATAGTGCAGACTGGCAGAACCGCCGCCAGAAGGTGCAGGTAAATGTTCTGAAAAAAGAAAAGGACAGCGACAAGGTTCTCTCCGGAGCCATCTTTGGACTGTATGCAGCGGAAGATATTGTATCGGCAAGCGGCAAAGTTCTGATTGAGAAGGATACTATCATTGAATTGAAGACCACAGATGAAAGCGGATGGATTCACTTTATGGCGGACCTTCCGATCAATGCAAAGTATTACCTCAAAGAAATCTATGCACCAAACGGGTATGTGCGTGGAACCGAAATTCAGGAATTTACCTTCGAATATCAGGGCGACAAAACCACCCAGGCTGTTTATGAGTTTATTTTTGAGGATATGCAGACCTCTGTGGAACTTTCCAAAGCGGACTTAACAGATGGAAAAGAGCTTCCTGGTGCATCCCTGCAGGTATTGGATTCCAATGGAACTGTTGTGGATGAATGGATTTCTACCGAAGAACCACATATGATCCGTGGCCTGTTAGTGGGGGAAACCTATACGATGGTGGAAACCAAACCAGCAGACGGCTATACCACTGCAGAGAGCATTGAGTTTAAAGTGGAAGATACAGCCGAAGTTCAGAAGCACCAGATGCTAGATGATGTAACAAAAGTGGAAATCAATAAAACCGATGTGACAGATTCCAAAGAAATCCCAGGTGCGAAGCTGACCATCCTGGATAAAGATGGAAAAGTAGTAGAAAGCTGGGTATCGAAAAAAGATCCGCATATGGTGGAAAAACTTCCGGTTGGAACCTATACCCTTCGAGAAGAACAGGCCCCGGATGGTTACCTGGTTGCAGAAGAGGTATCTTTCGAGGTTAAAGATTCCGGAGAAGTCCAAAAGGTTGAGATGAAAGATGCCCGCCCAGTTGGAAAACTGGTTCTTAAGAAAACCGATGCAGAAGATGGCTCCCCTCTTTCCGGAGCGGAGTTTGAGCTTCGAATCAAGAAATCTGGAAAAGTTGTGGCAACCCTTGTCACAGATGAAGAGGGTGTTGCCACAAGCGGAGACATTCCAATCGCTTCTTATAAAGATGGAAAGATGAAAAAAGAAATCGAGTACATCCTGGTGGAAACCAAAGCGCCGGATGGCTATGTGAGAAGCGAAAAAGAGGAATCCGTTGTATTTGAATACAAGGACGGTAAGACGAAAGAGATTGAAATTACCAAAGAGCTTACCAATGAGCGGATCCCGACTGGCGGCTATGTAAAATCCCCGAAAACAGGAGATGACACTAACATTTGGCTGCCAATCCTTCTTCTTGTTTTATCGGTGGGCGGAATTGCTGGAATCTTCTGGTACACCAAAAAGAAAAATCACGAGGAATAAGAAAACTGGACTGTCACGTTTGTGGCGGTCCTTTTTTCTTGCAAAAACATTGGAAATGGAGGAAGTTATGAAGCAGGTAAAAGAAATGGGGATTGTAGCGGTGTGCCTTTTGCTGCTTGGCTTTGGTATCTGTATGGGAATCGGAACTTATCTTATGTACCGGGATGGAGAAGAGGAATATGACAACCTGCGGGAATACGTTGCCGTGGAAGAACCAAAAGAAAGGAAAGATGGAGAAACACCAGAGGAAAACCAGGAAGAAACGGTTACCGTGGATTTTGAAGCTCTAAAGAAAATAAATCCAGAGATCATTGCCTGGATACGGATCCCGGACACCAGGATTGATTATCCGGTTGTGCAGGGAACTGACAATGAATATTATCTGAAGCATACCTTTAAAAAGACGGAACATGTGGCAGGAAGTATTTTTCTGGATAAAGATAATAGTCCGGATTTTACCAACCGTAAAACTATTCTATACGGGCATAATATGAAAGATGGCAGCATGTTTCAGGGGCTGCATAAATATGAAAGTGAATCGTATTTACAGGAGCATAATAAGGTATATCTGTATTTACCAGATGGGGAAGCCTTAACCTATACCGTCATAAAATGTGGCTATGTAAAAGCGGATAGTGATACCTTCTGGCTGGGAGAACAGGTGGAGACCAGGACACTTTTGTTATCCACCTGCGGCTCTGATTCTTTAAAACGGCTAGTGCTTTTTTGTGAACTGCCAGAGAAAGGTGAAGAGTCAGAGACAAATGGTGAGGATATAAGTATAGAAGTCTTTTAATTGCAGGAAGTTAAAATGCCATCTTTGATAGCAAAATTATCAAAGATGGCATTGTTTAGAAAGTGAAACTTAATTCGAGTTATTATGGCGTTTCCATATTTGCAGAAAAGGAAGTTATGGTCTCTGATTGCTTTGTGTGAAATTTTAACTGATTTTCAATATCACGTCCAGCGTACATTACTCTAAGAATTGTTACGACTTTCTTATTGGAATCAGGAATATAAAATATCACATAATTATCTACAGGTAATACACGAAGTCCACGACTTTTCCATGGTTCATTTTCATATTTTCGATACCGTTCTGGCATAATATCCAGACTTAAAATCTGTTCTTCAAGACGATCAAGCTGTCCGCTTGCATTTTCAGGGGATTGCAATTCAAATGCAATATATTCAAAAATCCCTCTTAAATCGTTGTCAGCCTGTTCAGATAATTCAACCTCATAGATCATATGCCATAATCATTGCGGATATCTGCAAAGGCTTTTTTCGCATTTTTAGCCCGTCCAGCTTGCATATCCGAATATCCTTTCTCCAATTCTTCATTGAATTCTGTTTCAGATAATGTATGAATGTCAACTGGTCTTGAAGATGGTAATTTCACTTCAAATGGAAGTCCCCTCTGTAAAATAATCTGTTTATAAAACATATTAATAGCACTGGAAGCTGGAATTCCAAGCGTAGACAAAATGTTTTCTGCTTTTTCTTTTACATCTGGTTCGATTCGTGCATATAAATTTGCTGATTTTGCAGCCATATAGATCCGCTCCTTTCAAGAGAAATAAGATATCTATAGTTATTATACACAAATGTCAGTACAATAGCAATACAATCTTGGGATTGAATCAGGTATAAATGGTGAATAGCTACTGTTCTGGAGACGATAAGATATATAGCAGAATATCTTCTTGACTATGATATATATCGCGATATGTACTAAACATAGAAAAGGAGCTTTGCTATGATGACAGCAAAATTGTTTGAAGATGCAGTGCAGAGTGCAACGGTGGAATCTGTTCATGCAGATTATATCATTACAAGAAATTTGAAAGATTTTACCAAAAGTAAAGTTATGGCATTTACACCAACCGAACTTTGGGCAAGAATTTGACTCTTGTGGTAAAAATGAAAAACATATTGTTTATAACACAAAATACAGAAAATGAATTGTTGACGCATACTATATCTTGTGTTATTATGATTTTGAGATTTGTATTTGTGCCTGTAAAACAGGTAAAAAAATTTGGTTTCGGAGAAGCCCGAAAGAAAAATATGAGGAACATGGTTCCTGCCTTTTGTGAGAAATTAGGTCATTTAGAATGAAACGTTCTAAGTGGCCTTTTTTTATTGCAAAAAAACAAATACGAATCAACATCTTGAAAGGAGGAAAAATAAAAAATCCAAAAGAAAGGAGACTGGAAGAACTGGTAAGAGTAAAAGAAGGAAAATGATAACGGACATTTGGGATTCATTCTGAATGTTTTTTGTTATCGAATCAAAAACAACAAGGAGTGTGCACATGAATAAGTCTATATTTATCGGACGGATGGCAACGGATCCAAAGGTGATGTCTTCAGCGGGAAAAAAGACAGTCGCGTATTTTCGGATTGCGGTTGAGCGAAATTTCAAGCAGGAAGGAGCTCCGAATGCTGATTACTTTAGCTGTGTCACATTTGGGGCAAGAGCGGAGCTTATTGCAAAGTATTTTTATAAGGGCAAAAAAATCGCTTTAGAGGGCGAGATGCATAATGATAACTATACAGGTGGCAATGGCGAAAAAGTATATGGTATGAGACTGCTTGTAACTGACATTGAGTTTGTAGACAGTAAGGACGAAAGTGAAAATGTGAGCCAGAACGGACGTACCAATCGGAATTCCTCACAGTCTTCACGAAATAGTGGATCAAATAACAATGGACGATCCAGCCAGAATCCAGGAAATTCCTATCAAAATTCGCCGTACTACAAAAACACGAACCAGGGGAAAACAAACCGTACAGGAAATAAACCACAAGGAGCCCAGTCTTCACGCCAGACTTCACAAAACCGCTACAACGTAGATGAGGAATTTATGAATATGGGAAATGAAGAAATGGGAGATTTTTGCTGATAACAAAGGAGAAAAAAATGGAACGAGTAAAAAAATGGTGCCAGGCACACCAAAAAGCCTGCCTGATAACTGGAATTATAGGAATGCTTCTGTCACCCTTTTTATGGCCGCTGTTTTTAGCAGTGATTGTACAGAGTCTGACACTGGGGCTTCCAATTGCAGCAGGTATCTATTGTTACAAATATCTGAATGAAAAAAAGGAGAATCCGAATGAGAATGATGAACAAAAACACAGCCACCCTGAAACCAAGAAACCAGCTCCCGGTAAAGTACGCGGTCATGCTGAAGCGCCCGGTGGCGTTCAAAAGAGTCCGGATGAAACGCGGTCAGAACCGGTAAAACAGAGGAGAAAGCAAGGAAGAAAACAGGGAAGAAAACAGGGAAGAAAAAGAGGTGTTTCCGGAGGTGATGGACCAAAATGAAATGTAAAGCAGTCCGGTGTATCTATTACAATGCAGGAAATGGATACACCGTTGCCTCCTATGTAACGGAAGAAACCCTTCCCAAGGAAGTAAGCAGCCAGAAAAATGGCAGATATGGCATGTTTATGGCAATTGGAAATGAGCTTCCGACTGAGGATGGCCTTGAAGTAGAACTGAACGGAACCTGGAAAGACGGAAAATTTGGAATGCAGTATAAGGTTTCTTCTTTTCAGATTGCATTACCCACGAGCACAGAAGGAATCAAGGCATACCTGGCCTCTGACCTAATTAAGGGAATCGGGCCAGTACTTGCCGAGCGGATTGTAGACCGTTACCAGGAAAATACGTTTGAAGTTCTTGAAAAAAATCCTGAGAAGTTACTGGAAATCAAAGGCATTACCCGAAAAAAGCTCTCAGAGATTCTGGAAGGATACCGTGGCAGCGAGACTTTGCGGCAGTTAATGGTGACCTTATCTCCCTTTGGGGTGACACCAAGGAAGGTGGCGCAGATCCAGGAACACTTTGGAAATGCAGCCCCACTTATTATTCAGAACACGCCATTTCGTTTGTGCGAGATTCCTGGGTTTGGATTTCTAACGGTGGATCCGATTGCGGTAAAAGCAAAGAATTTTAAGCCAGATGAGCCTATGCGGATCAAAGCAGCGATTCTTCATATTATGTCGGAAGCAGAGGGCGAAGGCCATCTATACCTGACTTGTGAGGAAATCTTAAAGCGGACAGCCCTGCTTTTAAACCATAAAAAGGAAACCGGACTGGTGCCAGAAAGAGCCATCCGGGATGCTGGAAATGAAATGATCCGTAAGGATGGTACCCTGGTGTGTAGTGATGGCGGATTTTATTTAAAGAATAGTTTTCGTGCAGAGCTTGGAGCAGCTGCATCTCTGGTCAAACTGATCCTGCGAGGTGGGACACAAAGTTATCAGGTGGACTCCATTATAAGCAGCATTCAGAAAAAAGAGAAGATTCTATTAAATGCCAGGCAAAAAGAAGGAATTTTAAGAGCATTTCAATATCCGGTTACCATCATTACCGGAGGACCTGGACGTGGAAAGACAACAGACATCAGCTTTATCATTGAGGTAGAGAAAATTCTTCATAAGAACGCGGAGATACTGTTATGTGCTCCAACTGGTCGTGCCAGACGAAGGATGAGTGACTGTACTGCTTACCCCGCCCTGACGATTCATAAAGCAATTGGGTTAAAAGGAGAAGCGGGTGAGGAAGAATGGGATGAAGAGAGTATGCTGGAGGCATCTCTTATCATTGTGGATGAGTGCAGTATGATCGACATGCCACTTATGGATAAGTTTTTGTCCCGGGTGCCTATTGGAACCCGCCTGGTATTCTTAGGCGATAAAGACCAGCTGGAATCAGTGGGACCGGGAAATGTATTTAAAGAGATGATCGAATCTGGTGTGATTCCAGTTACGATACTAACAGAGAGCTTCCGTCAGGAAGGAAAATCCACGATTATTCAGAATGCGGATAAGATAAACGAAAGGAAAACCAATCTGGTTTTTGATGATACGTTCCAGTTTTATCCGGCAAAAGATGATGAAGAAGCAGCTGAAATTATCCAGAAACTCTACCGGGAAGAACTTCAAAAAAACGAAAACCGGGTAGAAGGGGTTCAGGTACTCTCCCCACTTCGAAAGGATACGAAGGTAGGTGCAGATGCATTAAATCCTGTTCTTCGGGATATCGTGAATCCGAAGCGGTACGGTTATCCGGAAATTAAGAATGGATCGACTACATATCGGGAGAGAGATCTCGTTATGCAGCTGAAAAATGAGGAAGATGTGGCAAACGGTGACGTGGGAGAAGTCCTAAATATCTATAAAGCAGATGGGAAAAGCAGGATGCGTGTAGATTTTGGGGATGGAAAAATCATGGAATATACCGAAGGGGATATATGGCCGCTAAATCTGGCTTATTGTATCACAGTCCATAAGGCACAGGGTTCGGAATATCCAGTGGTGATCCTGCCGATGCTCACCTGTTTTTATCGGATGCTGCGGAAAAATCTTTTCTATACCGCAGTCACAAGAGCAAGGCGTGGGGTGAAAATAGTAGGAAGTAAAAAGGCAATGGTAATCGCAATCAATAACGATACGGTGAGCAAACGAAATACCATGTTTGGTTACCGGATCAAAAAGATTTACAAAGCTTACCTGGAACAGGAAAAGAAATCAGCATAACAAAGATCAGCAGGATATGAGACGCAAAATGCTCATACCCTGCTTTTCCATATGGAGGAATCAAAATGCCAGAAATCTGTTTTTATGAACCATGGACCTATCAATTGGCATTGCCGGAAAAAATTGAGGCATATTTAAAGTTTGCAAAGAAAAAAAGAATCAGCTATGAAGCGGAAGACTGCTCCAGATATAATACGCGGACAAATGGAAAATCTGCAAAGCTTCATCCGCCTACTTTGGCTGCTATTTTTAAGCTTTTTGGAATGAAAGAGAAAGAAGAAGGTGCTGCCGGAATTCAGCTGGCAGAAAAGTCTGTTCGTTATTTTTGCCTGGAATACCCGGTGGAGAAGGAACTTTGTGTCATGACATACAATTATCAAAACGGAAGATTCTGTGGAATTAGAAAGAAAAATGATCCCGCAGGAGAAACAACAAAGATGCCTGGCGTTTTAAAGGGAAAATCTACCGGGGAGGAGTATCTTGCAATGCTTGTCTATGCAAGTATAGTTCCCGAAAGCCAGTATTACGACGATGAGTTTCATACCTGCTTTGATGAACTGAAACGTGCTGTAAAAGCAGGACTGGCGGGGCAGGCACTCAAAATGTCTTTTCGCTGCTGCGATAACCTGTATCTGCGGATGACTGCCACAACGGAGGATGCCATTTCTTTTGACCGGAACCAGTTTGCGGAAGGAAAACTGAAGGATAGTTTTCACCCCTTTGACCTTAACTCCGGAATTTATGCGCCAAATGCCTGTATAATTGGTACTTTTAAGGTGCTGGGAGTAAAAGGGAGGAAGAAAGGTGCTGCTATTTCGGAGTTAAAGATGGAGTATGCAGGACATTTTAATTGCCGGCATAGTGAAAAAGAGAGGATTCCCACGCTTCCAGAGGATTACATTGTGAGCCAGGAGGTGGAAGAAATCCTGGAAATGGTCGTTCATACCCCGGCAAGGCTTTTTATGATGACGGGGGAAGCGGGAACTGGAAAAACCACAGATGCCAGGATGATCGCACAGATATTAGGTCTTCCCTATTATGTATTTACCTGTGGGCCTGGTACAGACGAGCTGGAGCTTCTTGCAAGTACGGTTCCAAACATGGGAACGAAAAAGAAAACGCTTCCAGTGCTTCCAGTCTTTTACGACCTTCAGATGGATCCAGCTTCCGCACTTTGTGTACTTAGCGGAACCTATGAAGAGGGCATTTCAGAAGAAGCTGCATTTGAAAAACTTTTGCGCCTTGCTTATGAAAAAGGATATGAAAGTGCAAGGGCAGAGAAGGATTTTTTGTTGCGGGAATCAGAGATCATCAAAGCGTGCCGTCTTCCTTCCGTTTTGGAAATTCAGGAGCCGTCCATGATTGAAAAACCAGGAACGCTTACAAGACTGAACTCCCTTTTTGATGACGGAGCGGTGACGGATCTGATTAATGGGGAAAAAATAAAGAGAAATAAAGATACCATTGTGATTATGACTACAAACCTGGATTATGTGGGCTGCGGAAATTTTAACCAGTCGGTATTATCCCGTATGAGCATGATCCAGCCCAAGCAAAATCTCACAGAAGAGGAAATGAAGCGGCGGGTTATTGCACGTACCGGATATGCGGATGAGAAAGGTTTAAACTTTATGGTTTCGGCCGTTCAAAAAATCCATGCTTATTTGAAGGAAGAAGATATTCAGGATGGTGTGTGCGGCTATCGGGAACTGGAAAACTGGGTGCGTACCTTTCAGGCAATTAAAGATGTCAGGCGCGCGGCACAGGTTGCGGTTATCAGTAAAGCCACAATGGATCCGGAGGAACAGGAACATCTGATGAAGACCTATGTGGAACCGTATTGTTAGAAACAGGAGAATCGAAATGAAGGATACTTATAGAGAGCGGATCAAGGAAGAACAAAAAAAGTTAAGCCCCAGTCAGGTCTTTTTTTCAGAAGGTTACCGGAAACTTTTTCGGGACCTTGCAAATGAAGTGGCAGGGGAAAAACTGGAGCAGCTGCTTTTGTACCAGAGTACAGAAGACGGACTGGCAGGCTGGAATGATGGGAAACGAATCGGCATCAACATTGGCAATCTCATCACAGGCAGCTTTTTAGAACTGGAACAAAAAAGTGACAGCCTGATCGGGATATTAGGACATGAATGCGGCCATGCCAGATTTACGGATTCTGTACTTCGGAAAGTCTATGTGCAGAACATGCTGGCAGGCGTCTGGTATCCGGATGCACCAGAGCCGGAAAACGAGGACGAAGAAAAAGCCCTGAATGAGATGGATACCTGTCTGGCCGGGAAAAATCCAGTGGTGGTTCCCCTTCTGACAGAATGTGCGTCTTATATCAGCAACCTTTTAAATGATGTGTACATAGAGGAAAAGATGTGCAGCCTGTTTCCTGGAAGTATCAAAAAAGGAATTCTGATCAACCGGAGACGAAACGTGGAATGGATTCCCCCGTTAAAAGAACTGCTAGAGGGAAATTCAGATCCGGTTTCTGTTTTTTTAAAGGTACTTGTACAGTATGCCCTCCGGGGATATGCCAATTCCTGGAATATGGAAAGCTGTGAGATGCTGGATACCTTAAATGAAGTGAAGCAGTTTGTGGATCTGTCGGTGACAGCGGACAGTGATCTGATCCGTTACCAGGCCACCAACCAGATTCTGCTTAAGATGTGGAAGTATTTTCGGAATCTTTTGGAAGAACTGAAGCAGGAATGCAAGGAACCAGAAGAAAACGAGGAAGAGCCACCGCAGGAGGAAGAACCGTCGGAAGCAGAAATGTCTCAGGAAGAACCGTCGGAAAAAGAACCGGCAGAAGTGGACGAGCCACCGGAGGAACCGTCGCAGAAAGAACCACCGCAGGAAGAACCGGCAGAAGAAAAATCAGCAGGGGAAGAAAATTCTACAGAGGAAGATAGAAAAGAGGCATCCCAGGGAAATGGAAAATCCATGGGAGAAGAGGAAGAAAAATCCTCCACAGAAGAAACGGAATCCAAAGGGGAAGAAGAACCTGTAAAAAAAAGTGATACTTCTGGAGATAACAACCGGGAAGCTTCTAAGCAGACCGGGGAGGAGTCTCCAAATTCTTCAGAGAAGGAAAATAAATCAGAAACGGTATCTGAGAAAGCTTCTTCAGAAGAGAAATCTAAGGAAGCTGTAGGCGGTAAAGAAGGTCCAAAAGATTTTTCTTCGGATTCCTCCGATGAGGATCTTCCGACAGATGTATCCGGAAATGGAAAGGACGAGGCGAAAACCGGGAAACAAACAGAAGAACTGACGGAAGAACAACTAAAAAAGCTGGAGGCAGCTATGGGGGAGTATCTAAAAGAACTGACCGAAGATCTTCCCAAATTTATTCAGGAATCGGAAGTGGATGAGACTGCCTTACCGGAACTTGAAAATGCCACGGTGGTCCAGGTTTCGAAAGAGGATAAGGAAGAACGGGAAGGCGCAGATGAAAAATCTGACCTGATACTGCAAAAAATCCTTTTGGATTTAGTATCAGAAACCGTGGATCAGGATATGGGAGTAGAAGCCCAAAACCGTCTGCAGGAGGAACTGGATGGGATGGAATTTGAAGCAGCCCATAACATGGTAAAAAAAGAGGTTCTGTATAAGAACACCTTCACAGAAACAGAAAAAAGCTGGCTGTCTGCATATGAAGCTTCGGCAAGAAAGGTAGAAAAAAGGCTTCGGACCAGGCTTCTTCCAATCCTGGAAAACCAGAAGGAACGGACGGAACGTCGGATGTATCTTGGAAAAAAGCTGGATATGCGTGCCATTGCAGATCCAGGCGGTGCCGTATATAAGCGGACATTTCCAGGAAAGAAAACAGATGCGGTGGTCTGCGTGTTGGTAGATAATTCTGGCTCCATGATAGGTCATCGTATAGAAGCAGCCAAGGTAGCAGCCCTCACCTTATACGATTTTTGCAGGAAAGCCGGAATCCCCATTCTGGTTTACGGGCACCATACGGATGGTTACGATCATCGTGATCCAAGTGAGGAAACCGTTTATTTTCACAGTTATGCAGAGTTCGAGGAAGACAGAAACGACCGTTTGCGGATCATCACTATGGAAAACGATGGCAGTAACCGGGACGGGGCAGCCCTTCTATTTATGGCAAATAAGCTTTTAAAACGTCCGGAAAAACAAAAACTGTTGTTCCTTATCAGTGACGGACTGCCAAATGCAACCCGTTATTTTGGAAGCTATGCCACAGCAGACTTAAAAAAGATTAAGGAAAAACTTGGAAAGAAAGGAATTTTGTTTCAGGCAGCAGCGATTGGCTGGGATAAAGAAGCTATCCGGAAGATTTATGGAAATGCCTATCTTGATATATCAAGCTTAGAGCAGCTTCCCATCCGACTGACAAAGCAGCTGGCAAAATTACTTCGAAGAGTAAACTAAAAGGAGGAGCATGATGCAGCATAAAAAAAGAAAAAAGATTTATTCCGAACAGTTGTTACAGATCCATGAGGATTCAAAAAAGATACATCCGGGAAAGGAAATCTACGCAACCGGGTATGTGATCGAGCTGAAAAAAGATTGTTATTTTGCAGGCTTTCAGGATGGAAAAATTCTGTGCCGCTCATTTGAGTATGCCCGTTATTTTTCTAACACCCACAGTGCGGAACAGTTTGTAAAAGAATATCTTGGATATGCAGGATTAAGATGCAATCTTTGCAAGGTGGCCTGGGGGCTTGCCGTTCACGGATTAGAGCCCGGATGGAAGGAAAACCTGAAGCCCTATAAAAACCAGGGGCAGATCCTTCAGTTCTCGTCTTATCACGATGGCGTAAAATATCAAAAAGAAAACCATCTGGAACAGACAACCTATGTTCTGCCTCTTGTGGACAGGGAAAAAGAACTTTATATTGCAGCGTAACTTTTGGGGGGACAAGTCGTCCCCCCTATTTAATAGGAAGAAATAATTTTAAATGGAGGCGATAGCATGACCGTAAGGGAAGCTGGAAAAGGAATCGTAAGAAGCGGAGGCGGAACTTACCAGATTGGATATACCGATCTGTATGGAAGGGAACGGGAAACGGAACTTAGTGCATTCGGGATGAAGGATCTGGAAGAATTGTGGAGTTCCTTGTGTCCGGAATTTGAATGCCGAAAAAACAGTATCCGCTATATAGAAAGAGCATGAGAATAAGAAGCCGGGCTTTTGTGCCCGCAGAAATGGAGTGGAAGATATGGGAATGTATCATAAAAATCACCTGGTAGGACCTGGTTTTAAAAGAATGGTCAAACACCAGACTTCAAAAGGCATGAGAAGGGCAGCGAAAAAAAGCTGTCAGGAACATTTTGAGGACAGTATCACACTGACCAGAAAAAGCCATAACCTGCATGGGATTGATGCATTTAAGTTTAGTTGAAAAAGGAGAGGCAAAGAATGGAATGGAACATCTATAAAGACTGGCTGGATCCCGTCTTGTACCGGCAGATGGTATCCATGATCTATCAGCTGTCCTCAAATGCGGACAAAGAAGCATTTTTAAAACAGGAGAGAGAAAACAGCCTGTTTTATGGAATCTGTGAGCGCAGCATGGAGGAAGAATATAATCTTCACTATCCTGGAGAAGTATTAGAGCGTATGAAAGAGCGGCGGACCATGACAAAACCGGTTTACCGGGCTCTTGGGCTTGCGCTTGCAGGGACATCCTGCATTCAGGAGACCTGTATGTTTAATGGTACCCAAAAAAGCGGCTTCTGGAAACAGTTTGGCAAGGTACTTGGAGAAAAGGATTTGTGTTACCTTGCAGTCCGGTGTCTGCTTGCAACAAAAGATCGCAAGCTCTGGGTGGATGCCCTGCACCAGTATCCATATGAAAAAGTGGAGGAAATGATCTTTATCCTTTCCGTTTTTCCAGAGTCGGATACGTTATGGCAGAAATTAAAGGGAAAGATCGCGGCCTGCTTTGGAAGGGAACGCAGGCTGTCTGTTTACGAAGACTGGCATTTTTATGCCTGGATTGCCATGAAATATGAGAAACGGCTGAAAAATGACCGGACCAAAGAAACTGCGGTGTTAAAACAGGTGGTAAAACTTTCCCAGACAAATGCGGCGAATGCAAACGGGGCGTTGGAGGAACAGCTTATAAAAAATGGATATAAAAAGGAAGAGGTCATTTTTTTAAATGGCATATTGACAGGGGCACGAAGATACCTGGATCCGAACTCATTGACTGCGGAGAAGATTGCAGTAAGGGTATTGAAAACCTTTCTGCCAGGAGAAAAGATGTATCCGGATGTGGTGTATGAGTTATGTGAAACTTTTTTAAGAAAATACGACTGTTTTCCAGTGCGTCTTGGTGGACAGGAAAAAATCCAAAATTGCCTGTATGGAATGAAGGTGGAAAATGTCCGGACTTTCTTAACGCTGTTTCCTTTTCGAAAAAATGGGATGAAAGAGTGGCATTATATTAATTTAAACCAGGAAAAATGGCACTGCCTGGCCACGCAGCTTAAGGAGGAAGAGTTTGAAAAGTGCGTAAATGACACCCTGCGAAATGGGACATTTGAAAAACCAGAGCTGGAATCCTATCTTGCAGCCTATCAAAAGCTGACCGGACGGGAGTATGTGGAAATCTTCTGGAAGAAAATAGATTACGATCTTCGTCATGTCTTTCATCTGTTAAGCGAAAATGAGATCCTGGATGCCGTCGGTCTTATGAAACAATTTTTAAAGGAATACCGGGAAATGAGAAACAAAGAACCGGATCAGGATGCTTTTGAACCGATCCCTTTTATCGGAGAGGCTGATACCGGGGAGAATCAGACCGGGGAGGCAGAAAAAGTATTTGGGGAGAAATGGGATAGCATGTTGTATTACCTGAAAGCAGATATGGAAGATATAAATACCATGACCAGTTTTTCCATGTTAAAGCTCGTCATTACCCAAATTGGAATAGAGGGAATCCCAGGAATTCTGGAACCATGGAGCATGCTTCAGAGATCCTTTTCGTTGTATCCGTATGGAATCAGTCGTGGAGAATGTGAGATCTGCCGTCCGCTGTTAGAAAGAAATGCACATCAGGAATTATTTATGTGGATCGAGGAACATCTGTTTTTAACAGATGTTGGAAACTACATCAGCTTTTTGAGGAGCATCCTGTTAAAAGACAGTACAGGACTTTGGATGGAACCAAAGGAAGCTATGCAGATGGCAAAAGAAATCCTTCCCTATCTGGAGGACAGTAGTGGGAAAGAATCGCTGCGAAGAAAATACATGTCAGAGGAAGAGCTGCGAAGCCTTGAAAGGGAAAAGGAGTGGAAACAGGTGCAGGAAACAAGGATGAGAAAGCTGGAAGAGGAAAAGAAGATCAAAAAGGAATTTAATCTTCTGCTTCGGAAAAATAAGGGGACAAATCAGCTTTTCGAACAGATCTATAACTTTTATTACTATGGAAGATATACGGAAAATTCCTTACGTGCCAGGATCATTCTTTCCTATATGCGGGATTATCTGGACAGAAGAGGAAAAATTGTAACCAGCAAAGAGGAAATAAAATATCTGTTGTTGCTGTTTCAGAACCTGTATAAAAATGAAAAGATAGCGTTAGAGGGCATCAGGCAGATGATAGATTTGCATAATGATAGAAGTGATAAAAAGACATTTAGCGGAACGAAATATGCTAAAAACGGCAGGTCTGTCTCTTTGTTACCTGGAAAAAAAGGGAGAAGAAAAATGTGTACGGGCAGCAGAAGCCATCATTCAAAATGAGGTTATGGATGTGATCCCGTCCTTGTGGGAACAGGTATGTTTGTACATGATGGAAGATCCGGAAACGATTACCTATCTTGGAAACCTGAAAAAAGAGGGATGTGAGCTGAATGCATACCGGTTCCAGCGAATCCTATTGGATGCAGGGACAGATAAAGTTTCAGATTTTTCCTATGAACAGGTAAAAGCCGTGTATTTTGATCCGCTGGTAACCGATGGAACGGCCTATTCTTATATGAAATATTATGGAGAGCAGAATGTAAGCAAAGAAGAAAAAGAACAGCTGGTAAAAAGTATTGCCATGTGTATGGAGGTGCTGGACTTTGAGAAGGCAGGGGAAAAAGACCATATGCTGCTTGTGAATCCGGTATTCTCATCAGAGCTGCTGCTTGATCTATTGGAAAATGTAAACAACCTTAAAATTCTTCAAGATCAAGGTTTGATGGAGCTTGTCAATACGCTTGCCGGGTATGAAGCTGAGATCCAGTCTCTAAATCAGAAACAGTTCGATCAGATGAAGGAAAGACCTGTTGAGATACTGGAAAAGTTAAGGATTGTGACCGGGTACATTCCAAAAGACAAGCTGACGGATGGATTAAACTTATGGCTGTGGAACGAAGCTCTGTATGAGGATCTTTGTAAGCTGGAACGGGCATTTACAGATGGTGCGGATCCGGCGGAGGTATTTTCTAGCAAAGTGTCCTATGTGAATACCCTGTACCAGAATCCCTTATCTAAAATTTCTCTGTCCAGTTTAAGTGTAGAAAAATCAGAACTTCTATTATATGCCATCACACAGAAAAAGAAGGCATTCTTAAATCTCATCAATGAGGAACCGGAACTTTTTTATGATCTTCTAAATGCTTCCATGCTGTTAAAGAAAGAGATGTACCAGGAGTATATAAACTTAAATACCCTCAACCGGAAAAATTTAAAAGATAGTGCGGATCTGATTTTATCGAATGACAGATTCGAACTTTTGGCAAAGCGGGAGCATACATTTGAAGAGTTAAAGCTTCTTTGTACTGCAAAAGAGGCGGTGATCCGTTTGTATGAACAGCTGACCTGCAAATGTGATGAAAGACTCCTGGTTCTTCGGGAACTGATAAAACGGGAGTGTGTGCCGTATTCCTTTTGGAAAGGACAGATAGAACCACTTGCAGCTGCGTTATCCCAAAAGCCGTTATCCAGATGGATCCGGGAGGACTTTTGGAACATTCCGGATTTAAGCTACGGAACGGCACTGTGGCTTTTGGTGTACCGCGAGCAGCTAAAAGGCATGGAAAAAGAGATCACCATGGAGCAGCAGGCTCTCTATCTGTTAAAAGACCTGGCACTGGTAAAAGAGTGTGATTCGTTAAGTGAATTAAAAGAAAAGCTGATCTTAGGGGATGTTTCCTGGAGGCTGCTAAAAGAAAAACTGTCGTTTTCAGAAGAATTTGTACAAAATAATGCTGCTCGGATTGGCAACTTTCTATTTGTAGGCGGGGCTGAGATCATGGAAACTTTTCTGGAACGGCAGCCCTCCAAAATCGAAGAGATCCGGAGACTGGTTACAGCAGAGCTTCTTGGAAAATTTGACGAACTGAAATATCCATCTGGGGATCTCATGCGTGAGATTGATTTTGAGGTATCCGAAGAAGCGGAAAAAGAATGGAAAAAAGACAGGACTTTTACTAGAGGAAACCTGGTATTAAAAGAGGAAACCGGTCTTCTTCCAGTTATGCAGATCGGAGAGGTCCCAAGCTATTCCTGCCTCTCCTACCGCTCAGGGTTAAACAGCGATTGCCTGTTATCCTGCTTTGATTCGAATAAAAAGTTTTTCTTTATCCGAAAAAATGGACAGGTGGTATTTCGGGCCATGATACGATTGACAAAGGGCTCCTATGTGGGTGACAGAATGCGAAAAAAGATCCAGTTTGCAGATCTGTCAGGAGCTGGGAAACCAAAAGAAGAGGAAGGGGAGGAATCGGTATTGTTCTTGGAGCGCTATTACAAGAAGAATCTGACAAATGAGGAAATGGACCAGGCCGTATACCTTGTATTTGTGGCTGCAAAAGAAAAAGCCAAAAAGCTGGGAGCCAGGTTGGTTCTTAGCTGTTACTACCAGGATGATGTGAAAACAAAGGAATATATAAAGAGTAACTACTATTTATATATTTCCAAATCCAAAAACGGCAGCCAATACCTGGATAGCCTATACGGGGAAGCGTCAGTATCGGATTCCGGAGACTATAGCAGCAATATCTTTTTGCTGGAAAATAAAGAACAGGAGGTGGCTGCGTGAGCATTCAGGAACTAAGAAAAGAACAGGCAAGAAATTTAAGGTACAAGAAGCCCATTGCAAAAGGTCTGAACTGGCAGGATATTTGGGATGACCTGTATGAAATGTACGAAGGGTGTACCCTTGTGATCTGGTTCATGGATGATGATAAGGAAACTCTTTTAGAGTCTTTAAATGATGATGAATCCGAAGTTGAGGAATATAAAATTGCATTTTCTACCTTAGAAGCAGACTGTGACCAGCTGATGGCAGCTCTTCAGGAAGAGTGGATTCCCGAGTGCTTCAACCTGTTTTTTGTGGCTGCACAAGCCGGGGATTATCTTGGTTATGATATTTTTGAGCGTGATTATTTCGGAATCAACGGAGAAGAGGCCTGGGCGGAGGATGTGGCAAAAGAAAAGCTCATGCGTCTTACCAAAGAGGAACTGATCGCATCAGTACGCCAGTGCTTTAATGTTTATCGCTCCTACGTCGGGCTTCGGTACCGGTATGACAATCTGACTGCAGCCATGAATTTTATAAAGGGAGAGCACACAGACTATCTGGGAATCGTAAAGCGAATTGAAGATTTATATGAAGGAGCTTGTAAGGAAAAGGGAGCTTATGCGAAGGATACAAAAGCCTGGCGTGACTTTGACAGCTTTGCAAAAAAAGTTCCAAATGAAGTGTGGATCGTATAAAAGGAAAAGTGGGGAAGTGTGTATGGCAAAGGCATTATATGATTTATGTAGAAAGGACGGAACGGTGATGGTTTATTCCATCACCGGACCGGAAGTGGCAGCAGCAATCGGCTGTAAGCTGCAGGATGTTTATAATTCTGCGTGTTATGGACAATTGATCCAGCATACCTATTATGCGGAAGTGATTGACCGTCCGCTTAGCAGGCGAAAGGATATTACCCTCTTAACGGAATATGATCGTGTCCGCAAGGAATTTCTAAAGAGACACAAAAACAGAAGAAAATTGTTTGTTGAATAGGAGAAAGTAAGGGGCTGGAAACAGTCCCTTACAAAAATACTGAGAATTGTGACGTGAAGTGTGTTGTTGGGAATGGCAACTCTTTTGGAAAATCGATCGGGTATTTTATGCATTGGTTTTGACAAAAAATATATTTTACAGTACTGTGATAGAAAAAGGAGTATTGGAAATGAAGCTACAGGATAGATTGGAACATTATTTAGAATATTGTATTTACAGAAAAGAACTGGACTCAAAAACGGTAAAAGCGTACCGGATCGACTTGAATCAGTTCTTTTCTTTTGTATGCTGTGATGTGCCAGAAAGAGAAACGATTGAGCGGTATATTACGGAGCTACATAAAAAATATAAGCAGAAAACGGTGAAAAGAAAAATTGCATCGGTAAAAGCCTTTTATAGTTACCTGGAAGAAGAGGAACTGTTAGAACAGAATCCGTTTCGAAAAATAAAAGTTAAATTTAAAGAAACAATAGTTCTGCCTCGGATTATCCCAAGAGATGAGATAGAGCAGCTCTTAAATTATATGTATACTTACCTGAATGGTCTTTCTGGCATTGGATATAAATATGGTTTGCGTGATGTAGCGGTTGTGGAGCTGTTTTTTGCCACTGGAGCCAGAGTATATGAAATATCAAATATTCGAAATGAGAGTATGGATTTGAATTCTGGGCGTATACGAATTATGGGAAAGGGAGGAAAAGAACGGTATATCCAAATCAGCAATAAAACAGTTTTAGAAATTCTGCGGAAATACTATGTAGAAAATGAGAGGGAAATAAAGAAGTGTGGATATTTTTTTGTGAATAATAGAGGAAACAGATACACAGAACAATCTATTCGTTTTATGTTAAAGAAATACACGAAGAATGCTGGGATTGAAACAAAAATTACACCCCACATGTTCCGACATTCCTTTGCTACATATTTGATTGAGGAAGGCGTAGACGTGAGCTGTGTGCAGCAGATTTTGGGGCATTCCTCAATAAAAACAACTCAGATCTATATTCACGTAGCAGCCAAAAAGCAAGCGGATATTTTGCGAGAACGACATCCGAGAAATAATATGAAAATTATGGATGCTGCGTGATATTAATATTTAGAATATTGGAGCAGTAGGCCAGCTGAAAGCAGGTGGCCTTTTTCATGTGCATAAATGTGAAATGCTGGAAATCATGTAATAGCATTTTTCAAAAAATAATTATATAGTATTAAAATATGGAAAATTTGTATGAAATTTGATATAATCTTTATAGATAATTCTTAATTATCTGCTATAATTATACGAGAGAGGACTCATATGAAAAAAATGAATTCATCAACAAAACAATTGATTCTGTTGATATTTAATTCGGTTTTGACTATTGCAACTTTTGTAATAACTTATTATATCGATCCATTAAAATACACTTCGCAATCATCATTAGCAGCTGTGCCAGCATTTTTACTTTCTATAATTGTGTTGATTATTGGGCAAAATATAACTACTCACAATGAAGTGCAAAAAGTATCTGAGGATTCTGAACTTATTTGTGAAACCGTAAAAAACTATTTACATGTAACAAAAATGGGAACCCCAAAATACGCTTGGGAATATATTATTAATAGATTGCCTGTTTTAGATTATGTACAAAATACTTCTTTTAATTTCGAAGATGAAGAGATTCAAACGAATGAACGCTTATATGATGGTACTTCTTATCAACAATCATTTGCTAAAATTGCCAAAAATGTAAATCAAGGTCTAACTTGGAAAGATATTGGAGATAAATCCGCACTTGAACGATTCAAAAAAATAGACAGTCAAGTATCTGAAAAGCATAAAGGCAATTACCAATATAAACTGATTGCACAATCAGAACCCCAAATCGGTTTTGTTATTCTGACATATAAAGATGGTACTAAAGAAGTTTTATTTAACTGGGATTTTAGAGATATACCACAAGACCCAGTTGTATTGCTATCTAGAGATACTGAAATACTTAATATGTTTGCTGCGCAATACAAAGGTCTGTGGCGTGTTGCGGTCGAAGATTATGACAGTAGAGCAACTAAATCAACTTCATAAAAATAGCGATTTTTCATAAGCGCGTCAGCTTCCATCCATTTTTTTAGATTATTTGCAGATACTTCAGATAAATGCTGAATGGTCCAGATGAGCGTGCCTTGATAATAGGGAATAAAGTTTTCATCAAACGGACTCACTCGTTCAAATAATTCGAAACTATATTCAAAATTATTATAGTTGGATTTATGCAAAGCTGAAAATGTCCTGTCCATATCATAATGGTGAAATTTTTGACTATTTTCAGTTGCTATTCTTAAATCCAACTCCATCTTTTGTCTTATAGCTGTATCCATTGGACCAAAACGAATTGAAGCACCATCGTACTGCCGTACTGCAAGAACTCCATGTGGAGATCTATTCCATAACGCCTTTATAAAGGAATCCAGATCGTCAATATATGGAAAAATATTAAAGGCTAAAGTTATATCACTGGGAGGTATTTTGTCAACTTCCTTTTCCAAATCTAAATGAAGAAATTTAACTTTTCTGTCCCATAATTTGCTTCGTTCAGTTGCTAATTTTAGAGATTCTTTATCACTATCTATGCCGATAAATTCACAATCGGACGGGAGTATATCATTCAAAAGCTCAAGCCATAAACCAGTTGCACAGCCTAAGTCAACAATATTTTTCGGATTCAATTTTGCTAATTTCTTAGCAAAAGCAGTTCTTTCAGGTAGTTTTGCACGATGGTGATTTTCTAACCATTTTGCATCTGCCAATGGTCTACCTGTCGAATTTTCTTGTGAAATCATTTCACTGCCTCCTAATGTCTTATTTATTAAGATAATTAAGAATTATCCTGTATTCAGTTCCAAAATATAAAGTATTATGAATTTTGAGGAGAAGTAGACGAAAAAAAGATCAAAAAAGTCAGAAGGTGAATTATAAAAAAACAGCACAAATTTTCATTTCTCCATATAAACTACATAATATTGTCAGGGAAATCCTGGAGCAGCATAATGCCTAGTATGAAATGACGAATACAAAGGAGGGCGTTTTGTTCCAGTTTAAAATAGAAAACGGAACCTGCACTTTATAAAAAGCAGAATTTGATAAATTGTTTTATATCATCAGAAAAATACGGAAATTATAGGATAACCGGTTTGATAAAATGGTGGATAAGCCCCCGATCGTATGGATCTATGGAATGTGCTGTCGGGGCTTTTATAGTTGCGGATGTATATAAGACATCAAGATATAGATTATATACTATTTTATCAGAGATTCAAAAGGTTACTTATAATTACAGGATCTAAGAAGATTACGAAAAAAGTGAATCAATAGGTTAATTAAACACGAAAGAGATTTTCATTTATATGTAAATAATTACTGAAAAAATAATTTAGAAGAGTTATAAATATAATAAATTTTCAAAAAATCTTTTAGAATGATTGACAAATTTATAGATAAATGTTATGATTTCATTAACAAAAGAATAATAATGTGGTCGGCTCCTAAAGAGCCTGTTTAAGACAATCCAGTGGAATTCTGGAACTAAACCTTTGTGTTTACCTGTGTATAGCTTTTCATATCAGAAGTGTTTAAGTCAGACCATACTACACGTTGGCGGAGACTCCTATATTTATGAAAGGAGACTTCGCTTTTGTTATCTAAATGTGATTTTTCATAGCCGGGATTTCATCAATAGGAGAATCTGGTTTGGAGAATAAATAAACAGGGAGGAGGCGGCCATAGGCCGGAGAAAAAGAAACTTTATTAATGGTAACAAAAATATCAAAAAACAATTTATCGTATTTAAGAGAGGAGAGCAAAAAAGTATGATGAACAAAATGTTTAAAAAAGTTTCCGCAGTAGCACTCGCAGCAGCAATGACACTTGGTTCAAGTGTAGCAGCACAGGCAGCAACCGTAAAAATCTATTTTAGAGAGTGGCATCAGAATAGCACCAGCAATTCTTATCTTGGAACTCCAGATACTTCAACATTTGGAAGAGAACCTGTGTTTACAGTAAATAATGTAAAGAAAGGTACAACTTATAAAGCTGTGTTAGATGAAGCCGTTAAAAATTCAGATGATGATTATGTATTAACATGGACTGGTACTGATGGAGACTATTTAAAAACTATTACCATTGGAAATAAACCGTGGGATAATACCGGTAAAAACACTGAACCAGATTATGATGGTGACACAATGATTGGCGCTATCTGGGTAGGCAGTGCTTGGATGTGGTATGAAGGTGATAATATTGATCTTGCAGACACACATTCATACCCAGAGACTACTCTTGGAAAAACTTATGTTCCAGTTGTATCAAATGGAGATGAAAACGAAGTATATTCTTTTGTTTTAAGCTATGATGAAACTAAGTTTGGATGGGGGACAAAAGAATGAGAAAGCGATTTTATTTAGTGACAGCCCTTTCTTTGATCCTGGTTGCTTCTGCACCGCTTAATGCGAGTGCGGAAACTCTAAATGATTCATTTTATAGCGCACAGGAAGTGGACGAGAATGTAGAAATAGAGGATTTTGGAGAAATAGAGGATGAGTTTATATCTGATGATATAACAGAGGGCGATTTGTTTTCTTCGCAGGCAGAAGAGTATTCCACTGGGGAAAGCAATGATTCAGCTGATGATGGTTGGACACAATTAGAAAATGAGTCTAAAATTTCTTTTAAATACGATAGTGAGAGCAAAACCCTTTCATTTAGGGCTTCAGAGCCGGCTGCATTACCTGATAATAATCAAGATGGAAGTTGCAGCGAATGGTATTTAAAAAATAAAGAAGTCAAAAATGCAACAAAAGTTGTAATTGGTGATAATATTACAAGAATTGGAGCTTTCAATTTTGACAATCATTTAAGTGCTTATCCAAATCTTAATACTGTTGAATTATCTGCATCTGTAAAAGAAATTGGAGCATCTGCTTTTAGTAATGTTGCCACATTATTAAGCATTAATCTTGAATCGGTTGAGAATATAGGAAATAGTGCATTTGGACATACTGGTATAGAGAGCGTTACATTTGATAAAAGTTTAGTTTCTATTGGAAATTATGCTTTTTATTATTGTGGAGCTTTAAAACAAGTAAATGCTAAAGGAACTGTTAGTATTGGTGAGTCTTCTTTTGAACAATGTAGGCAGTTAGCTTCTTTTCTATGTGATTCAAGTATTTCAATAACGGGTAGTAGTGCATTTTATTATTGCAGTGCATTGAGCGTGTTTAAATCTACATCTATAGTAGAAATTGGAAAATATGCTTTTGGACGTTGCACAAGTTTAAATGAGCTTGATTTTTCTGAAACACAAAAAATAGGTGATTATGCATTTTCAAGATCTGGTATCACAAAAGCTAACTTTGCAATGTTAAATGAAATTGGAAACAAAGCGTTTTTTAAATGTTCCAGTTTAACATCTATTTGTTATCATGGAAGTAAAACAGAATGGGATACAATTTCGAAAGATGCCAGTTGTCCAGCATCTGCAGTAATTCACTACAAAGCGGATACAGAAGAAGCAAAAGATCCGACTTGTACCGAACCAGGTCGTAAGGGTACTAACGTTTGCGATGTTTGTGGTAAGAGCTATTCCGATAAAGATGATACGGAAAGTGTTATTCCTGCATTAGGTCACAGCTATTCTGATGAGTATACCGTGGATAAACCAGCAACTTGTACAGAGAATGGCGAGAAGAGCAAGCATTGTACACGGGAAGGCTGCGAAGCGAAAGATGATATTCAAAAGATAGAGGCTCTCGGACATGATTATGTGGAAACAACAGTAGCACCTACCTGTACTGAAAAAGGAACTCTTACCAAAACCTGTAGCAGATGTAACGATGTTGTTACAGAAGAGATTCCGGCACTTGGTCATGATTTCGCAAAAGACTACACTGTAGATGTGAAAGCTACCTGCACAACTGACGGTAAGCAGAGCAAGCATTGCTCCAGATGTGATGCGAAAACAGATGAGCAGAAAATTCCAGCTCTTGGACATGATTTTACATCTAAAGTTACCAAGGAAGCTACTTGTACAGTTGATGGCGTGATTACCAAAACCTGCAGCAGATGTGATGCAACTGAAACAGAAGCAATCAAAGCACTTGGACATAAGTTCGGTGATTGGAAAGTAACAGCGGAAGCAACTGTACTTGCACCAGAGCAGCAGGAAAGAATCTGTGAGACCTGCGGAGCAAAAGAGACAAAAGCCGAAGGCACTGCATTAAAAGCAACAGCTACAGTCAATGCAACCACAGTAAAACTGAAAGTAAAACAGTCCACCTCTGGCCTGAAAGTTACAGGTCTTGCGAAAGGTGATTCCGTAAAATCCTGGAAGTCTACTAACACCAAGATCTTTACCGTAAAAGGAAAAGAGAATGGTACCTGCAAGCTCACAGCAAAGAAAGCTGGTACAGCGAAACTTCAGATTACTCTTGCCAGTGGACTGAAAAAGACAGTTACTGTAAAAGTCCAGAAAACAGCAGTAAAAACTACGAAGGTTACTGTGGCTAATACAAAGGTAACTGTTAAGAAGGGCAAAAAAGTGGCTCTGAAACCGGTTGTGAAACCGTTCACTTCCAAGCAGAAAGTTACTTATACAAGTTCCAATAAGAAAGTTGCAACCGTTTCCTCTAAGGGTGTTGTAACCGGAAAGAAAAAAGGAACAGCGAAAATTACTGTAAAATCTGGAAGTAAATCTGTAAAGGTAACTGTAAAAGTTAAATAAGCACCAATAATGGAGGCTCTTCTTCCGTAAGGAAGAGGGGCCTTTTTTAAAGGAAAGGAGCCTGGAATAAATGAAAAAAATAGGACTATGGAAAAAATTAGCCAGTTGGCTGCTTGTTTTTCTGTTAGTGCTGCAAATTCCGACAGACGTGTTTGCGGAGGAATGGATCAGCGGAACCGATATTTCTGTAGATAGCGATTTTGCAGAAGAAGACGCTGGTTATGTTGAAGAGGAAGAAAATACCGATTTTATCGATGATGAGAAAATAGAAGTACCGGAGAGCGATGGCTTTACCGATTCGGAAAACCTGTCAGAAGAAGAGACGGCTCTTTTTAGTGACGGAACCGATCAGGAAGAATCTAACGAAGAAACCCAGGAAGTACAGGTTACGGTAAGCGTCAGCAAAGATGGAAAGTTCCTGAATGATAAAGATGGTAATCCGATGGCTGGGCGGTCCATTACGCTTACCGGCAAAAATACATATAATATGGATGATACCTTAAAGCTGGCCCATGATCTTTATTATCCGGGAGGAGCAGAAGCTGGATATGATTACCACGAAGATGAAAATGGGATATATGATGGCATAATATATAAATTGTGGGGATACAACAAAAATGATGTTCCCAATATTAAATCTATATTGAATCACGATACCCGAAATCTGGGATCGGCCCTTAGCCGTACCGTACAAAACGGCGATGAACTGCATTTTTTTATACAGGCACAAAACGGCAAGGATAAGTTTGCGTTTTTCACAGAAACTGAAGCAACCTATACCCAGGGACAGGAAATAACACTAAAGCTGAGACAGCGCAATGACTTTGGGGGATGTTTTTCAAATTGCACAGGGGCAAGCATTTATATTAATGGTGTCAAACAGGAAGAATTACTCACAGACTCAGAGGGAAATGTAACACTGCCAAAATTAGAAGCTGGCCAGAGTTATTTAATCACTGCGGAGAAATTGATCAATACCTCTGATGGGACGGAGGTAACGGACATTTCGGCTGCATATACAACCGTTACAGTTGTTCCTGCCAGTGAGCAGCCTGGAGATTATATCAGTAAAGTACATTTGCGTGTGGAAAAGGGAGAGACAACAAAAGAGGTCGAAACCGCCACATTAGATGGGGAAGACGCTTTATGGATTCCTTCGGAACTAAGTGATGGAAATTTCTATGTCAAAGCTGAGCTTACGGATGATATCCCAGAAGGTGCGGCAGTATATGCGGTTTATTCCAATCCACAGGATGGAAGCATCTATCGGGTAAAGCTGACAGATGGAAAAGAGACATTCTTAAAAAATACAACGGTTTTCCAGTGTGCAAATGTAACTTCTTCCATAAGATTTGAGGTACGGAAAAACGGAAATGTCTTACAATCTGTTAAGGTTCCAATATACTATCGGTCACATCTGACGAGCATGGAATTTTTGGATTCCTGGGGACATGAGATAGAAACTGGTTTGCAGGACACCCTGGAAGACCAGGTACTTGAAATAAAAGTTCCCCAGAATGCAAAATATTTTGACCTAAATTGCAGGACTTATTATGGTGGTATAAAGGAGCTCTTTTACTATAACAATAAACTGAATGTCACAGGGGCAACGGTCCAAAGCATCCCTGTAGGGCTTCGCTTTTTCCCGGATTGGGAAAAAAATGATGAATGCCGGATTTCATTTATTTTAGAAAAGAATGAAACTTATCATAATTCTAAAGATACAAAATATACCTTTGTCATAACACCGGGGGATATTGATTACACACCGGAAGTAACCGTAAACATCACTGGAAAATATGGGGCTGTTTATGAAAATTCAGAATCCCCCGTTCTCTCGGCTGGTGCAGAAGTGTTGCGTCCGGAAGAGGGAAAACTGACTTATCAATGGTATTATCTGGTCTTGCCTGATAATGTTTATGTGCCGGATTATGTAGCTCTTGATAAGTATGTAAAATTGGAGGGAGCCACCGAAGAAGCATATAGGGTTCCTACAGATTCCGTTTTTGACACAAGATATTATTGCTGTATCGTCAATTATGAAATCGATGGAAAAATATATCCTGCCAAAAGTGACTTTACCAAAATTGCGGTTGTGTCGGAAAAACTTGAAAAACCGGAGATAGAAACCCAGCCACAGCCTATTTCCTGGATACAAGGGAAGCCATTAACGGAAAAACTGGAAGTCAGTCTTAAGAAAGTTACTGGACAAGGCATTGCACAGTATCAATGGTATAAAAATACAGAGAATAGTAATGAAAACGGACAGGCTCTTGTAAATGAAACAAAAAGCTCTTATACACCTCCGGTTTCAGAACTTGGAACCACCTACTATTATTGTGAAGTCTGGTATGAGCGTACTGACCGGTCTTATGAACAGGGCAAAGATACAGAAAGAAATACTTTGACCAGCGAAAAAGTGGTTTCAAATCCGGTTGCTGTTACGGTTACGGAAGAACCGCTTCCATGGGAAGGAAACGGATCAGAAGAATTTCCATACCTTATTAAGTCAGTTTCGGATCTGGAAGCGCTGCGTGAAAAAGTAAATAAAGACGGATTTACTTTTTCAGATGCTTACTTCAGACTGGATGCGGATATTACCCTTCCGGATGGCTGGAAGCCGATCGGTGCAACAAAGAATGGCAAAGTTAATCTGGAAAATGGAGCAAACTTAAATGCATTTAGCGGCATCCTGGATGGCGCTGGACATACCATCACAGTGCCGGAAGGTGGGCTTCCACTGTTTGGCTATGTCAGAAATACCAGGATCCGGAACCTGAACATTTATGGAAAGAAAATCGCAGGTTACGGGCTTATCAATAACTTTGAAGGTGTCGGTCTTTCTGGAAGTGCAGTTGAGATTGATAATGTAACTTTAAAGAGTGGCTCCAGTACCTTAAAGTCCGGTCTTATTGGAGCAAATAAGACTACCAATCCTTATGCTGGTTGTTCTGCCGCATTTGTAGCAACGATTAAAAATTGCACCATCGAAAAGGGTGTTGTCATTGGGTATGACAAAAAACAGAGTCAGATCGGTGCCATCGCAGGGCGTATGCAGGGAACTATAAAGAACTGCGTGAGTTATGCAGATGTTTATGGAACGGATTATGTAGGTGGTATCATTGGAACCCGTGATAATGCCATGGGAACCTGTGAAGTCATCGGATCTGAATTCTATGGAACAGTAACTGCTTCCGGACAGCATGCCGGAGGTATTGTTGGTGGCGGATATGATGATTCTTCAGCTCCAAATGGAACAAAGGTTACCATTAATAACTGTGTGTCGGAGGGAACTGTTACAGGTGCAGATAAGGTTGGGGGTATTCTAGGTGGAGATACCTATGTGGCACAGACTTGGGACAACTGTCAGTATTCCCTTAGAAATAATTCCTTCACAGGAAAAGTCCAGGCTACTGGTGAAAATGCTTCCTATATAGGTGGAATCATTGGTTTCTATGACAGTCTGAACCGGATCGATGCGATTTCGAATAATTATTATTCAAAGGATTGCGGAGCTACAAATGGTATTGGATTCGTAAAATATATTGATACCAGCTGTGCTTCCCATGAGACATCAAGCGGATCTACCTATTTTAATACAGAAAATGGTACTACAGACTGTCCGGATGTAAACGGATGTGGTTGGAAAACTGGGTATAACCGTACGGACGATCCTCTTGGAGCAGATATGGACAAATTGTTCTCCACAGAAGGCCTGCGGATTACGGTAGATTCCCTGGAGCTTAGCGGCGATTACCGTACTGCATTTGATATTGGGGAAGACTTTGATTTTACAGGAATGCAGGTAAAAGCCCTTATCAGTGATGGTACCGAACAGGAGGTCCCGTGGACAGATCTTACCATTGAAGGATATAACAAAAATCAGCGTGGAGAGCAGACCTTAAAGCTTTCTTATAAAGAAGCTTTTACCCAGCTGACCGTAACTGTACTGAAGAAGGATGCAGGAATGATCACTGTCAGCCTTACCCTTCTTGGAGACAGCGTACATAACAGTGATACAGACGGAACCTGCCATACTTTATATAATGGAAACCTGGAAACCTGGATCAAAAAGACAGATTACAAGGTAGATGGAAATGCAAATGTTCTTGCAGTATTAAAGACGGCTTTTGCAGAAAATAACATGACCTATCGTTCTGCAAAAGAAGAAAATTATATTGCCGGAATTACCCGGGCAGGAGAACCAGAACTTGCTGAATTTACAAACGGGGATTATAGCGGCTGGATGTACACTTTAAATGGTATCCATTCTGATCTTGGCGTAAAAGAGCAGTATCTGGAAGATGGAGACGAGATCGTTTTCCATTATACAGATGACTACCGGAAGGAACACGAACATGAGTGGTCGGAAAGCTGGTCTTATGACTCTGGATCCCATTGGCATGAATGTGTGTCCAGATATGGAACCTGTGATATTACTGATAATACGAAAAAGGGCGGCTATCAGAAGCATACCTATGGAGAAGGCAGGGTAGTAAACGCAGCTACCTGCAAAGCAGAAGGAAAGAAGGAATTTACCTGTCTGGTGTGCGGTTATACGAAGACGGAAACCATTCCAAAAACCAGCCAGCATACCTATGACGCTGGAACCATCACTAAACAGGCAACCTACACCGCAGCCGGGGAAAAGGTTTATACCTGTACTGTATGCGGGACAACCAAAACAGAAGTGATCCCGATGCTTACTCACGAGCATAACTTCACCTGGACGGTCATTTCCAAAGCGACTGTATTTGCTCCGGAAAAACAGGAGGGAATCTGCTCCATCTGCGGTGCAAAACAGAGCCGTGATAACGGAAGCAAGCTCACCGCAACCATGAAGTTAAATGTAACCTCCATCAAGCTTCAGAAGAAACAGGCTACGACAAAAGTAAAGGTTACCGGTCTGGCAAATGGGGATTCCGTGAAGTCCTGGACTTCCAGCAACAAAAAGATTGTGACCGTGGATAAAAACGGCAAGATCAAGGCTGGTAAGAAAACTGGAAGTGCGAAGATCACCATCACCTTAAAGAGTGGCAAGAAAGCAACCTTGAAGGTAAAGGTACAAAGCGCGAAGGTAAAAACAACTAAGATTACCGGATTAAAGACGAAACTCACCCTGAAAAAGGGTAAGAGCCTTACCTTAAAGCCTGTTATTTCTCCAATCACCTCCCAGGAGAAGGTGACTTACACCACCTCTAATAAGAAGGTGGCAACTGTTACGAAAAAGGGTGTGATAAAAGCGAAGAAAAAAGGCACAGTAACCATTACGGTAAAATCCGGAAAGGTTACCAAGAAGGTCAAAGTAACCGTAAAATAAGAATCGGAACATCCACCAATGTCGGAGAAAAGTTCTCTGGCGTGGTGGATGTTTTTTCTGGTTAAAAGAAAATGGGGAAAATAAAAGAAACCAGGAAAGGACCAGAAACTATAAATCCAGATGACAGTCCCCTCAAACAATGCTACAATACCTGTAGAGAAAGAATAAAAAGAAAGGGAAGCGTATGAACCAAAAACGAAAAAAGTGGTTGACCTTGTTATTAAGTCTGTTACTGCTTCTATGTGCCAGCGTGTTTACAGGCTGTGGGGGAGAGTCCTCTTCCGGGGAGCCTGCGACCTGTACGATCGAGATCTCCTGTGCGACGGTCCTGGATCACATGGAGGAGTTAAAGGAAACCAAAAAAGAGTTTGTCCCGGAGGATGGACAGATCCTAAAAAAGACAACGGTCTCATTTACCACAGGGGAGAGCGTCTTTGATATTTTAAAAACCATCTGTGGGGAAAAGGGGATTCAGATTTCTTCGAAGTACACCCCACTCTATGACAGCTACTATGTGGAAGGAATTAACCAGCTCTATGAGCTGGACTGCGGAAAAAATTCCGGCTGGATGTACAGTGTCAATGGGACATTTCCCAATTATGGGGCATCTGCGTACAAGCCAAAAGACGGGGATGTGATCTTGTGGGTGTACACCTGTGACCTTGGAAACGATGTGGGAAATCCCTATCAGGGAGACGAAAAATAGCCGGGTAAGCCCAACCGGTTCTAAACCACTGATCCTGCAAAAAGATTCATAGATTGCCAAAATTTGACAGATGCCATTTCAAATGCTATAATACTAATATTTGATATAGGTAGAAATATCAGAGAACGAAAAATCAAATAACCAGACATGGTTCAGCCAGATAAGGCTGATTTAGGAAAATTCGGTGCGATTCCGGAACCATAATCACTGTATGAAATCAGCGGTACATAACAGCGCATTTTAAGTCAGCATATTCCACTTGTCGTAAAGGACGGAGGCTCATCGAAGTAATGGGGCTCTGTTTTTGTTACCCTAAAAAGCGGAGGAAAGAAAAGAATGCGTGTTTATAAAGATGAAGAAATGCGCTGGAGTATGTTGCGGTATGACAGCCGGACATTTACAGCACAGCAGGCAAAAATGTTAAAGGGGGATGTTACAAGGAAGGAGATCCCGGAAAAATATATCTACATTGACGATGGCTGTTTTCGGGCAGATGGACGGATGCGGGAAGTCATTCTCCCGCCAAATTGTAAGATCATTGGACGGGAAGCCTTTTTCCAGTGCCAGATCCGAAAGGAAGTTGTTCTTCCTAAGACAATGAAGGAAATTAAACGGCGGGCGTTTTCAGAAAATCACAGCCTGCGTGCAGTCCATTTTCCAGCGTCTTTAAAAACCTTAGGACCAAAAGCTTACCGTGATTGTACCAATCTATTAAGAGCCGTGTTTGCAAAAGACTCAGAGTGCCGGGAAATTCAGGAGGGAGCATTTGATTCCTGTTCCAAGCTAAAAAGACTGGTGCTGCCAGACCACGTTGAAGTGATTGGAAGTAAAGCGTTCTTTCGGTGCAAGGAGTTAAAAAAGGTAATTTTCCCAGATACCTTGAAGGTAATCGAGGCAGAGGCGTTTCGGTTTACAGGCCTTGAGGAATTAAACCTTCCGGAAGGTTTAGTAGAACTTGGCGATAGTGCCTTTTTCAAATGCAACAACTTAAAACATGTTGTGATCCCGGAGAGTGTGGATGTGATCGAACGCTGGGTATTCCATGGCTGCAACCGGCTGGAAAGTGTGGAAATCCGTCACGATCCGGAGTATGTCGGTCCGTGGATCGTTAATAAGAGCTGTACCATTCGCTGTTATAAAGGCAGCAAGATGGATGCCTATTGTGATGAGTATGAACTGAAGAGGGAGTATATCGGTGCCGAAAGCGTTGTCAATGAATAAAGAAAAAAACAACAGAACGTGTGCAAACCTTACGGTAATGGATACCTTTTCTGCCTGTCATCCTTTTTTGAATTTTTTCTATTTTACAGTGGTACTTTTTTTTACCATGTTCAATCAACACCCGGTGTTCATCGGGATCTCTTATATTGGAGCATTTTCCTATTCGTTTTTATTAAACGGATGGGAAAAGACTCTGAAACAAAGCTTTCTTCTTACTCTGCCAGGTCTTCTCATTGTGGCACTATTAAATCCCATGTTTAATCATTACGGGGTTACCATGCTGTATTATGTAAAAAGCAGCGGCAACTGGATCACCCTGGAAGCACTTGTGTACGGTGTGGTGCTTGGCGCTGTGATGTTCGTAGTCATCCAGTGGTTTTCCTGTTACAATAAAGTGATGACAACGGATAAATTTATCTATCTGTTTGGGCGGATCATTCCGGCGCTTTCCCTGATCTTATCTATGGCGCTTCGGTTTGTGCCAAGGTTTACTGCACAGTTAAAAGTAATCCGAAGCGGGCAGAAAGCCATGGGACGGGATGTATCAGAAGGAAGCCTTTTTGCGCGTATCCGCCATGGGCTTAACATGCTCTCCATCCTGGTTACCTGGGCGCTGGAAAACGCCATTGAGACCTCTGATTCCATGCGAAGCAGGGGATATGGTCTGAAGGGAAGGACTGCGTTTTCCATTTACCATTTTACAAGAAAAGATAAGTATGTCCTGGGAATGATGATCGGACTGTCTGCTATATTTACAGGGGGCTGTATCAAAGGGGCTGCCTATGCAAGTTATGATCCCAGAATCCTGTTAGCTGGCTTTACCATCCAGGGATACGCGGCACCCGTTTCGGTTTCCCCGTTACTTGCCCTGCTTACTTATCTTTGTTTTGCAGCCTTTTGTTTTCTTCCAGTGCTGCTGGATGTGACAGAAACCATCCGCTTTTCCTATAGCAGGAGAAAAGAAACGACAGACCTTGAAATGACGTATCAAAAAATTTACCAGACGCTGGAACAGGAAGGAACAGACAGATGAATCTTGTAGAAATAAAGGATTTCGGGTTTTCCTATCCGGAAAGTTCCAGAAAAGTTCTGGAGCATGTAAACCTGAACATAAAAGAAGGAACCTTAAATGTCATCATGGGAAGGAGCGGCTGCGGAAAAAGCACCCTGCTTCGCCAGTTAAAAAGCGTGCTTGCACCAGCTGGAGAAAAAGAGGGGGAGATCCTCTACCGGAATATTCCGCTTAGGGATACCGACCACCGCACCCAGAGCCAGGAGATCGGGTTTGTGATGCAAAATCCGGACAACCAGATCGTGACCGATAAGGTATGGCATGAGCTGGCGTTTGGACTGGAAAGCCTTGGGTATGACAATGCCACCATCCGCCTTCGGGTGGCAGAGATGGCAAGTTATTTTGGCATCCAGAAGTGGTTTTATAAAAATGTATCGGAATTGTCAGGCGGACAAAAACAGCTTTTAAACCTGGCTTCTGTGATGGCCATGCACCCGTCCTTACTGATCCTGGACGAGCCAACCTCCCAACTGGATCCCATTGCAGCCTCCGATTTTCTGGAGACCGTGAAGAAGATCAACCGTGATATTGGAACGACTGTACTGCTCACCGAACACCGCCTGCAGGATATCATCCCGTATGCCGACCGGGTGTTTGTCATGGATGAGGGAACCCTGTTTTTGGAAGGAAAACCCCGGGAGATTGGAACCAAATTAAAGGAACAGCACCACGGCATGTTTTTATCCATGCCAGTTCCCATGCAGATCTATGCAGGGACAGACAGCGCCCTTACCTGTCCCCTTACCGTAAGTGAGGGCAGACAGTGGATCCGGGAATATATAGAAGAAAAAGGAATAAAAAAAGAGAAAATCCAGCAGGCCAACCAAAGGCTAGAAAAACAGGGGGAGAAAAACGAAAACGAAACGGCAGGCTTTTTCGGGCATCTAAAGCGCCAGAAAGAAAATACGCCCCCAGCCATCCAAATGAAGGATGTCTGGTTTCGGTATGAAAAGGACAGCCCCGATGTCATTCAGGATCTGTCCCTGGAAGTAAAAAAAGGAGAATTCTATGCCCTGGTAGGGGGAAACGGAACGGGAAAGAGTACCACCTTATCCTTACTTGGACGAGTACACCAGCCGTATAGCGGCAGAATCTACCTGGATGGAAAGGATCTTCGTTCCTTTTCCGACCGGAAGTTATACTGCGGGTATCTAGGTGTTATGCCGCAGAATCCCCAGAGTATCTTTTTAAAAAAGACGGTACTAGAAGACCTCTATAGCGTGATCGGCGGAAAAAAAGAAAAGCCTTCCAGCGAGTATCCCATTTCCATGAAAAAGGAAAAAGCCATCGAGGGGATTGTAAGCCTTACCCATTTGGAGGGACTGCTTGAACGCCATCCCTATGATTTAAGCGGCGGGGAACAGCAGCGGCTTGCCCTTGCAAAAGTGCTTCTTCTTCGTCCGAAGATCCTTCTCATGGATGAACCGACCAAGGGAATGGATGCGGAATATAAAGAAGAGCTTGGAAGCATCTTAAAGAAGCTGCAATCCCATGGAATGACGATTTTCATGATTTCCCATGACGTGGAATTTGTAGCCGAGTATGCGGATACGACAGGCCTGTTTTTCGAAGGAAATATTGTGACAAGCAAAAAGACAAGAGACTTTTTCGCTGGAAATAACTTTTATACCACTGCGGCAAACCGTATGGCAAGAGGGCTGTTTCCAGAGGCTGTTACCGGAAAGGATGTGGTGTCATGCTTGACGAATCCCAGTTAGATGAATTTCTGGACGAATTCTTTGGGGAAGAAGAACCAGCTTCGGATGCCGCCCGTTTAAAGAATTCGGGAAAACAAAATCCTTTCCGTCGAAATGAAGTTCCTTCTGAAGAACTGGAAGAATACACCCTTCCGTCTGACGGAATGATTATCCGCCAGATGGAGCGCCAGGGAAAGGTAAGCCGCCGCACCTGGTTTGCATTTGCGGTCATGCTGATCGTGGTACCAATCCTTCTATTCTTCTCTGTGAAGATATGGGGAGGGCGAAAATACCTGCTCTGCAGCCTGATCGTAGTAGTGGCTGCCATGCTTCCCTTTTTTATGATGTTTGAGGGCAGGAAGCCAAAGGCAAGGGAGATCATGGTGATCTCGGTATTAGCTGCCATTGGCGTAGCAGGACGTGCCGCCTTTTTCATGGTGCCAAGCTTCAAGCCTGTGGCTGCTATCGTGATCCTAACCGGGATTTCCTTTGGCGGGGAGGCTGGATTTTTAGTTGGCAGTCTTACCATGCTGATCTCCAACATGTTTATGGGGCAGGGTCCCTGGACACCCTGGCAGATGTTTGCCTTTGGTATGATCGGATTTCTGGCAGGGATCCTGTACCAGAAGGGGATTTTAAAAGCCAGGAAGTTCGATCTTTGTATCTATGGATTTTTAAGTGTCTTTTTAATTTATGGCGGCATTATGAATCCTGCCAGCATCCTGATGTCCTACGGGTACATTACAAAAAGCAGCCTGATCGCCTACTACATTTCAGGCGCCCCCGTGGATCTGGTACATGCAGCTTCCACCGTGATTTTCCTCTGGCTGCTTAGCCGCCCGCTTCTGGAAAAGCTGGAGCGGATCAAGGTAAAATATGGGCTGATACAAGAATCAGAGAAACGATGATAGAAAATAGATGTAAGTGGAATTTGATTTTTAAAAGAAGGAGAAACGAAAAATGTTAAATCCTAAAAAGAAAAGGACTGGATGCTATCTTGCCGGAATCCTGGCGGCGGCAGCTGCCAGCAGCCTGTTATCCGGCTGCGGTGGCGGTACCCCATCTTTAGAAGAAGCATTAAAGAAAACTGCTTCCTATGAACAGACAAGTATTCCCTCCCCGGCTTCTGATTCCCTCGGCGGTGAGTGGACGGTGATTGCACTGGCACGCTCCGGGGAAGAGGCAGAGGACGGCTATTACGAAAAATACAGGGCAAACTTAGAAAAGCGTGTCAAGGAGCAGGAAGGGGTATTAAGTGAAAACCGCTATACCGAGTATGCAAGGGCTGTTCTGGCTTGTAAGGCCATCGGGATCGATCCTTCCGATATTGGAGGGTATGACCTTGGAAAGCCCCTGGAAGATTTTGAGGCTGTAACCGCACAGGGGTTAAATGGAGCCGTGTATGCCCTTCTTGCCTTAAATGCGGACCGCTTGGAGATAGACGGGGAACTGGAGCAAAAGTATCTGACCTACATCGTGGAACAGGAAAAGCCATCCGGTGGATTTTCCTTAGATGACAGCTCTGATACCGCAGATGTGGATCTGACTGCCATGACCTTACAGTGCTTAGAGCCCTATGCAACAGAGGAAGAAATCAGTGCCATCATTGACAGAGGCGTGGAATTTTTAGCGGACGCGCAGGCAGAGGATGGCGGCTATGAGGCGTATGGGGATAAAAGCTCTGAGTCCGTTTCCCAGGTAATCCTTGCGCTTAGCACGTATGGGATTGACTGCAATAAAGATGAACGTTTCCAGAAAAAGGAAAAAGGGCTTTACGACAACCTGATGGAGTATTATAAAAAAGATGGAAGCTTTTCCCACATATTAGATGGGGACAGCGATCCCATGGCTACCGACCAGGCGTTTTGTGCAATGGCGGCATATAGCCGGTTTTTAAATGGCAAAACCAGTTTTTATGATATGAGCGATACCAATTGACACATAAGAAAAAGAATCTGGATCAGCCAGTGAAAAGGGCAGGAGGAAAGAAATGGCAGATAAGATCACACAGCTTCAGAGGGAGCTTGGAACCATTATAAAAGGAAAAAAAGAAGTTACGGATAAAATCATCATGGCAGTGCTGGCAAGAGGACATGTGCTTTTGGAAGACGTTCCTGGTGTTGGAAAGACAACCACAGCTTTGGCACTTTGCCGTCTTATGGGAATGGATTTTAACCGGATCCAGTTTACGCCGGATGTAGTTCCTTCCGATGTAACCGGATTTACCATGTACGAAAAACAGACGGGCAGATTCATCTACCGCCCAGGCGCGGTGATGTGCAACATGCTTCTGGCGGACGAGATCAACCGTACCTCCAGCAAAACCCAGGCAGCCCTTCTGGAAGTCATGGAAGAGGGAAAGGTAACGGTAGATAACGAGACACATCCGGTTCCGCAGCCCTTTGTAGTCATTGCTACAGAGAACCCTACCGGCTCTTCCGGAACCCAGATGCTGCCGGAATCCCAGTTAGACCGATTTATGATAAGTCTTTCCATGGGCTACCCGGATCACGAAAACCTGGTAGAGCTGCTTCGGGATCGGCAGACAAAAAATCCGTTGGAGAACGCGAAAGCAGTTATTACCAAAGAAGAAGTTGTTATGCTTCAGGATCAGGTACAAAAAGTATATATGGCAGATTCCATCCTGAACTATGTTGCAACCCTTGCAGAGGCAACCAGAAACCATCCGATGATCACACTTGGTCTTAGCCCCCGTGGAACCCTGGCGCTATGCCGTATGACAAAGGCGGCAGCCTTCATGGAAGAACGGGATTATGTGATTCCGGAAGATGTAAAAAGAGTATTCACAGATGTAACCGCACACCGCATGATCCTGGATTCCAGGGCGAGATACCAGGAGCAGAGTGCGAAGGACATTCTGGAAGAAATTTTAAAAGATACACCGGCACCGAAGGTAGAGGGAGAATGAAAAACAGGATTTTACTACTTATATGGTTCATATTGCTTGCCCTGGCTGCGGTTTTTACCGGAGTCTGGGTATATGCCGTCCTTTTGCTTTTGTCCGCCCTTGCGGTAGTGGCGTTTTTGCTGCTTGGTTTCTTTTGCGGAAAAAAGATCACTATGAAGCTAAAGCTCCCCAAAGCTGCGGAACAGGATGGGATCTGGAAAGGAAAGCTTCAGATTGCAAATGAGTCTGTCCTTCCGGTATTTCTTGGAAAAGGCAGCCTGCATCTGGAAAATCATTTTACTGGGGAGCAGATGGAGCTTCCGTTTTCGTTTTCCCTTAAAGGAAGAGGGAAAAAAGCCATTGACTTCCAGGGAAAAAGCCAGTGGTGCGGTTGTATTTACGCCACCTTACACACCTGGCGCTCCTATGATTTCTTTGGTCTGGCAGGGCAAAAGAGGAAGGCGGGGCTGTCCGCTTGTACGGTGGTGATGCCCTGTGAGCAAAAGGAAGATTTTCAGTTTCTCACAAAAGAGGGCTTTGACATGGAGAGCTTCCGCTATTCGGGAGCCCGTCCTGGGGATGATCCGGGGGAGACCTTTGATATCCGGGAATACCAGGAGGGGGACAGCATTCGTCAGATCCACTGGAAGTTGACCGGCAAGTTAGATAAAATGATGATCCGCCAGAGAAGTTTCCCGGTGGATGATACGGTCCTGATCCTGGCAGAGCCCTATTTAAAGGAAAAAGCTCCAGCCGTAGCACAGACGCTTGGTGAAGTGTTTGCCGCAGTTTTAAATAGTTTTATGGAACAGGGCATTTCCTGTCAGGCAGGCGTGTTTGACCACAGCACCGGACATTTTTACATTGAAAAAATACGCACCCGCGAGGATTATGAAACTATTCTCTATTTATTCCTCCGCCACGGAGGGGAGGGGGAAAAGCCCTGCACCATCACAGAATATCTTCACACTCCGGGACAACAAAGATTTGCAAATTATATTTATATTACAGGCACCCCAGAAGAGGAAGATCTTAGAAGCCTTCGAACCCGGGGCGAGGTAACCGTTGTAGGCTGCGGAATCGCAGCGGATAAAGGAGAAACCATCACATGGAAGTATGGATCACAAGACAAGAAGAAAAACATAGAAGATACCTGCCCGGTATCCTGCTGGAAAGTTTCCTGATTTTTCTGGTAAATGGCGTTGGTACCTTTGCGCTTTTGCATACCCTGATTCCGTCTGTGAATGGGATTCCTTTTTTGGTGAGCGTCACTGTGACCGCCCTTCTCTGTGCCGTTCTTTTCAGGCTTCGGGAACATTTGGTTGCTGCGGTTTTCTCGTTAAGTGCAGCTGCCGGGATCTGCCTGTTTGCGTTCTCTGGCATGCTTTTAAACGGATTTCTTTCACTCTGGAACCAACTTGCAGAAGTTCTTGGGAAAAAAGCAGGGATCTACCTTACCATCTACCAGCTGAAGGATTCTGGAAAAGCAAATGGGGAGCTGGCAGTTCTTATTTTCCTTGGCATTGCCTGTGGGCTGCTTGGCTTCTTAATCCTGAAGCTTCGGTGGTATGTGCTGCTCCTTCTTTTTGCGGCAGTCCTTCCGGTGGTTCTGGTAAAAACCAGCCTGCTTCCAGATACCAGGCTTTGTCTTTGCTTTTACGCTGGAACCCTGTTAGAATTAAACTACATGACGAAAAATAAAGGGGGAAACTTAGGTAACGCTGCCGATGTGTCCGCTTTTATTGCCGGGGCATTTGGTCTTCTTCTGGTTTCCGTTTTCGGGGGTGTGTTCCTTCAAAGCCTGGTGCCAAAGAATGAGTACCAGGACTCCCAGCTTGTGGCAAATGCCAAAGAAGAGGCATTAAGTGGACTTTCCAGGCTCCGCTACAAAGGGCAGGGGGCAAATTCCCTTCCAGATGGAAAGTTAAAGCAGACCGGAGCCTGGAGTGCGTCATCGGATACGGCACTTGAAATTACCATGGAGCATCCGGCTTCTTTGTATCTGCGTGGCTTTGTGGGAAGCGTTTATGACGGCTCTTCCTGGACGGAGATTTCCACGGAAGAGGCCTATGAAGAAAAAGACTTGTATTACTGGCTTCACCAGGAGGGCTTTTATGGAGAAACCCAGCTTCTAAATGCAAGAAATCTGATCCAGGACGATTCCCTCTCCAGTGAAAAAGGAATCATTTCGATAAATAATAAAACGGCAAGCAGTAAATACCTTTATACCCCGTATGAGCTCTCAGGTCTGCCAGACGGCTACACAGGCGAAAACGCCCAGGCGGACAGCACCCTGTACGCCAGAGGACTGTTTGGAGAAAGAACCTATCGTTTTTCCTCCCTTGGAAATCTGGTAAGTGATTTTACCACCCTTGGAGCAAAGGTCTATCAGACATTGACCGCTGGAAATAATGCAGGGGATGGCGGCGCGGATGCCGTCAGTTCCTACCGAAGCCAGGAGAGTTATTACAATACCTTTGTTTATCAGGAAGATACCGCTCTTCCAGCGTCCTTAAAAACCCTGTTTCAAAAGGAACTTGGAGACGGCGGAAACCGGGAGGAAGGACATACCGATTACTACACGGCAATCACCAGGATCCGCTCCTATCTGGAAAAGAACATGACCTACAGTTCCCAAACGGATGTCTTTTCTGAAGACGGGGATTTTACAGAGAATTTTTTAACCACCTCTAAGATCGGGCACAGCGTTCATTTTGCAACAGCGGCGACGCTTATGTTCCGCTATTATGGCATTCCCGCCCGGTACGTGGAAGGGTATCTGATCACCCCTCAAGATGTAGATGGGAAAACAGATGGCGAAACTATCGAAATCCCGGGAACTAACGGACATGCCTGGACAGAGATCTACATTGATGGACTTGGATGGGTTCCGCTTGAAATGACACCTTCCTATTACGGTATCATGGAAGAAGCCAATTTAAAAACAGGGCTGGAAGCAAAAGGAAAGCTGGCTGCTTCAATCCCAGAGACAGAATCACAGCCGCCAGTGGAAGAGAACATCCGTACCAATTTCAGCCTGAAGCTGGCATTGTTTGGAATCGAAAAATTCCTTCTTCTGTTTTTGATCGTATTTGATACGTTTATGTTTCTGTTTATCCTGACGGTGATATTCTTAAGAGCGTTTACAAACCGAAAGAGAAGAAAGTGCTTTGCCTCCCAGGACACCAAACTGGCAGTGAGGGCCATGGCTGGTTATGCCAGAGCGTTATACGAGCATGGCACACAGTATTCAGATGAGACCACATTACTCTATGAAAGAGTAAGAAAGATTGGACAAAAGGCAGCGTTTAGCCCCCATCCGGTATCGGCCTCCGAACGCCATGATACGGCAAGCTGTATCCGGCATTTAAAAAAGGAATTAAAAGCATCTGCAAGCTGGTATGACAGATGGATCATGAAATACATTGAAAGACTTTATTGACAGGAAAGGAGGCTGTTTATGAAAGAAAAAAAGAAAAGAAAAATACTGGCAGCGCTCATTCCTGTGGCAGTGCTTTTTCTGGCTGCTGTCGTTTTTGCACAGGGCGTATTAAAAAGTGAGCCCGAGGCAGTACCAAACCCGGTGCAGGGAATCAGTGCAGACAGCTCCTTAAAAGGGTATCTGGGAACCGGTTTTGCCTATGCAGGTTCTAAGAATGATGGAAACGGCGAGGAAATGGCAGAGCAGCAGGAACAGGCCCAGCTTCTTCCAGAAGAGACACCGACTCCTACGGTTACGCCGGAGCCGACAAAGGAACCAGTAATGCAGACGGTGACACCAACGCCTGAACCGGAGGAGAGCGTAACGCCCACCCCACAGGCAACTGTGACGGAAACGCCGCCAGAAAATAATAACAATACAAACCAAAATCAAGAGAATCAAAGTAATACGATTGAATATGATAACCAGGATGAACCAGACAATTCCGAACAGCCATCGGAAACACCAGATGCGGATGATAACCGGAACCAGGACGGGGCGCAGACTCCGGATGAGGATCTGCCACCTGTTACCCCGGCACCGGAAGAGCCGCAGATCACTGCGACACCTGCCCCTACGGAAAGTCCAGAGGAACCGGTAGAAGATAATTACCCGAAGATTGCCACAGACCTTACCGATGGGGAGACGGTCAATGCTTCTTACCGTACCTTTTACATCCAGGCAACCGACCATTATGGAAACAGTCTGGGCGCAGCTGCCCTTACGGTAACCGGAAATGGGGAACGGCTTTCCTGCCAGGGAGAACCGGCTGCTGGAATCCTGGCATATCGCCTGGAACTGGCAGAAGGTGCCAACACCATAGAAATCAAGGCGACAGACGAAGAAGGCTATGCCACTACCTTACCTCCTTTTACCCTGTATAAAGGAGAAGACGCAGGTCCACAGGTGGCAGGTTCTATCACCATCAGCATTGAAGCGGGTACGGTAGGGCTTGGAACCATCCTTCCGGCAACCTCTATTGAATATTACCAGGGAGAACAGTTATCCTCTGTGCTGCTGCGGCTTTTGCAGAACACAGGCTTTGACTGGAGAAACAATGGGGATGCCACCAGCGGCTTTTATTTAAAAGCAATCGGAAGGGGCGGCATTTCCGCAAATGCGGCTATTCCGGATGACCTGATGGCGCATTTGCAGGAAGTAAACTGTCAGTTATCCGATCACGATTCCAACTGGCTTGGAGAGTTTGATTTTACCATGGACTCTGGCTGGCTGTATTCCGTGAACGGTGAATACATGAGTGTTGGAATGTCTTCCTATTTCCCGGCGGACGGGGATGAGGTAAGGCTTCGATTTTCCCTTTATTCCGGTGCCGACGTAGGCGGCGGAGTAAACGGCGAGACATGGGGGGACTGGTAAATGAAAAAAAGATTGGTAATGGGAACCCTAACGGCAGCTCTGATTGCTGGAAGTGTTCCTTATGAGATACATGCACAGCAAGAAGTGATGATACAAAGCGAAGAAGGAGGACCAGAAGAGCCTTCGGAACCGGAACAGCCGGAGCCTGCTCCAAGTGAGGAACCACAGCCGACCATGGAGCCAGAGCCCACTGTGGCACCACAGCCGACCGTGGAGCCAGAGCCTACACAGGCACCAGCTCCAACTGAGACTCCACAAGAGCCGACTGCAACACCGGTTCCGGAGCCAACTACGGCACCAACAGAAACTCCGGCTCCAACCGAGACTCCACAGCCGACTGCGACTCCAACCCCGGCTTTGGTGAGCGTGGGACTTCAAATTGAGCCGGGAGATGCCAGTGTGGTGATCCTGGATGCAGAGGGAAACCCGGTTTCCGCAGAAGAAAATGGACGGTATTCTCTTTTACAGGGACAGGCGTATGAACTTTATGTCCGTAAAGAAGGGTACCAGGAATTCTACCAGAAGATCACGGCAGATCCTGCGGTGACGGAATATACTATCACCCTTCTCAGCAGCAACACCGCTTTAAAGGGACTGTATGTTTCCAGTTCCGACAAGTACGGAAAAGGGATCTTAAAATTAAGCCCGGATCTGGCTCCAGATAAGGAAAAATTTGAGGCTTCCTACGATGGCGAACGGCAGAGCCTGAACATCTGGCCAGAAGTAGAGGATGAAAAAGCTTCTGTTAAGGTTTATGCCATCAGCGGTATCAAGGCAGGAACTGTAGAAAAAGATGAGACCATCACGGGAACGAAAGACAACAAAGACCGCCCCTACTGGAAGATTTTTTTTGCCGATCAGGAAAAAGAGGCGAAGGTCCGCCTGGAGGTAAAAGCAGAGGACGGGACAACCAGAGACTATTATATTACCCTGAAACTTACCGATACCACAGCTCCGGTACTAAAAAAAATCAGTGCCAGCCGTATCTCCACGGATACTGCTTCTGCTGTCTATAAGACCTCTGAAAAAGGAACCTGTTATTACCAGGTGATTGAGGCAGGTGCAAAGATACCCTCCCTGGATACAGGCGGGGAAGGAACAGAGGTATTAGCCGGAACCAATACCATTACCCTGACTGGATTATCCTCCGGGGAAAAAGACCTGGTGATCGTGGTAAAGGATGCAGCGGGAAATGTAAGTGATTCTTTAGTCATGGGGATCCCGGATATAAAAACAGCCGGTACCCCTGGAAACCTGGTACATGGCTCCGACCATGGCGGAAATAAGTCCCAGGCCACTATCCCAGGACAAAACGGCGAGGGTTCCTTATCCAATTTAAAACAGGTGGAGGGAAGCAAAGCTGGAGGCAAAGAGGGGGAGAAAACCACTGGGGAGATTAAGGCTTCCTTAAAGCTCCAGGGGGAGAAACAGACTTCTTTGTTTGGAAATATGAAGACAGCTGACACCAAAAAAAATGAGTCCCCGAAGTGGACAGACCGGACAGGGAAGAAATATGCAAAGGATTTAAAGCCTGGCTATACCATAGCAGGGGAGAAGGTGATGGAAAAAGCCACTCCCTCCCCGGTGGTAGAAGAAAAAAGTGAGGCGTCAGATGGTTTTACAGAAGAAACGAAAACCACAGTTACAAATACAACTGGAAAGAACCAGGCTCAAGAGGAATCTTTTGCAGGAAGTGTGACAAGAGGAATCCAAAAAGCAAGTCTGACAACAAAATTTCTTCTGGTGATTGCGGTATTGGAAACTGGTTTTGCTCTCTTTTTTGTAACGGCAAAGAAAAGGTTTAAAAAAGAAAGCAAGAAAAAGCCCAAAATAACGGCGTAAGCAAAGAAAAGAAGGGAGAACTGAATGAAACCAACAATGAAAAAATGGCTGACCGGACTTTTGTCTGCGGCCCTGTTAGCTGGAAATCTTCCGGTGTATGCGTTAAACACCGCTTATGCCGCAGAAGAGGATGGATTTTTTACAGATGAGACGGATTCTTTTGAGGGTGGTTCCCAGGAATCCGAAGACACACAAAGTGAGGATTCTTTTGCAAGCGTTTCTGAATTTACCGGGTTTACCTCCGGGGAAGCAGAAGAAGATTTTTCAGGAGAAGAGGACTTTGAAGCCTCTGATTCCCAGGAGGGATTTGAAGGGGAGACAGATCCTATCATCATGCCAGAAACCGATGCGCAGGATGAGGGTGGCTACCTTCAGAACTTGACCTTATATACCAGCCAGAGCGGTGCTTCTACCGTAGGATTAAAGCGTATGTCTGATCTTGACGCAGAGTTTGGCGGCAAGGTTTATGTGGCAGAATATGGTTCCAACATGGATTCCGCATCCTTCTGGATCACAGCGGATCTGGCAGGGAATGCACCGGAGGGATCCGTCCTTCAGCTGGAAACCACGGGACTGGACGGAGAAAAACAGAATGCGGAAATGTCAAAAAGCGGATACACAGATGGTACCCGTTACAATATAGCTGCCTCCGTTTTTGCAGCCGGAGAAAATGGCTCCAAAAGAGCACTTTATACTATCACCGCAGGAACAGAAGGGGACAAGCAGGTTTACCAGATCCTGGTAGAACGCCGTCTTGACCTTTCCGATCTCAAGGCCTGCCTGCCGGATGACAAGGACCTGGCAAAAAATATCCTTCCGAAATTTGACACGACAGGAACTACAAGGGACTACGAGGCAACGGTAGCAGTTTCTACTGCTTCTTTACAGGTGGTTCCAAAAGCGTTTTCCGGCAACTGGTATCAGCTTGCCATTTCCAGTGAAAATGTAACCACAGGCGAAGTAAAAGAGGTTCCGTTTTCTTCTACAGATACGGCTGTGAGCGTTCCACTGGCAGACACCGGTGATACCAAAGTGACGCTCTCCATGTCAGAGGCAAACACCTATGCGGATCCTGCCCTGGCAGAGAAAACCTATACCTCCACCGGCACCTACACCATCCTGGTTCATAAAAGCACAAGTGACAAAGTAAGTTTCCAGGTAACCCCGGAGGATGCGGTCATCAGCGTATATGACAAGGATGGGGAGCGCCTTACCCCTTCCGCCGATTCCCTGATGGTTTATGAGAACATCCTTCAAGGAGAAGCCTATACGTGGAATATTTCTAAATATGGCTATATTTCCCAGCAGGGCAGTTTTACCGGCGGCGAGGTTTCCGACATTAGTGCAGAACTGGTAAAACAGGATGCTACGCAGCCGGAGATCACGGACAATGACTGGATCAATTTTCGAAACAGTGAAACAAATAACGGCATTACCGGAAGCAGCACCCCAACCAGTGCGGATTCCACCCTGTTAAAATGGACCAAAAGGATCGGAGTGGGCTGGGAGGCAGCCATCACACCACCACTGATCCTGGGCGGAGCAGTTTATGTAGCGTCTGGACAGTTTATCTATAAGCTGGATAAAAACACAGGGGAAATCCTTCAGACCAGCGAACAGCTCTCTGGAAATATGCAGTATGCCATGATCCCCCTTACCTATGCAGAGGGAATGCTCTTTGCACAGATCGGCGGCGGTCAGATCCAGGCGGTCAGTGCTACTTCCTTAAAGTCCTTATGGATCAGTGAGTCCCTGGGAGGTCAGACACTTTCCCCGATCACTTACAAGGATGGTTATATCTATACCGGAACCTGGAATTCTGAGACTACAGCAGGCTCTTATTTCTGTCTGTCTGTTACAGACGAGGATCCATCCACAGGAACGGAGATTAAACACTGCACTTGGAAATACAACCATAAGGGCGGCTTTTACTGGGCTGGTTCTTATGCCTCATCCGATTACCTGATATTTGGTTCCGACGACGGTTCTTCAGAAGGAACAGATACCAACTCCGCCATCCTGTATTCCGTAAACACACATACCGGATTGCTCATGGATAAGATGACAAGCCATGGAGATATTCGTTCTACTATCGTTTATAATAATGGTTATGTATATTTCACCACCAAAGGCGGGTATCTGTACCGCGTGCAGATGAATGCAGACGGCACCTTTGGAACTGCCTGCAGCTATAACCTTGGCGGCATGGTAACTGCTTCCCCGGTTGTATATAAGGGGAGGATCTATGTAGGTGTCTGCGGAAATGGCGAACAGTTTAGTTCCGATGGCGGTCATCATTTTGCAGTCTTAACTGAAACCGCTTCCGGGATCTCTCTGGCATATAACGTATCCATCCCAGGCTATCCCCAGGCAGCGCCTCTTTTGTCTACGGCCTACGAAAACCAGGATTATAATGGGGATGGACAGGCAGATGGAAGAGTCTATCTGTACTTTACCTACAATGCAAAACCAGGCGGTATTTATATGCTGTCCGATGAACCGGGACAGACCTCCGGAACAGCCGTAGAGCTTTTCCGCCCGGCAAGTGACCAGCAGGAATACTGCATCAGTACCATCTGTGCAGACCGTGAGGGCACCCTTTATTACAAAAACGATTCCAACTATCTGATGGCTCTGGAAACAAATGGAGCCTATCTGGACAGCGTGACAGTCACAGCAGATACTGGAAAAGTGACCTGGCCTTCTGCTTTCCGAAAAGATACCTTAAAATATAATTTAACGGTAGCAGAGAATACCGGCAAAGTGACCTTTGATTTTAAAGCACCGGAAGGCTGCACCATAACTGTAAATGGACAGGCGTATGCAGGAAGTTTTGTAGCGGATGTAAGCGGCGGCTCCACAGATGTGAAGGTAACTGTAAGCGGTATGGGAAAGAGCAGGGAATATACTTTCCATATTTCCCAGGATATTTCCACTCCGGTTCTTGCGAACATGGCACTTAGCACCAGCAATACCTACTCCAATACGGCAAACCGGATTTCGCTGTCCCCGGAATTTAGCAGTGTAACAACCAGCTACCGGGCAATCTATAAAGAGAGCCGGGAATTTTTAAATATCTTTGCAGAACCGGCAGACAGCAGCGCATCGGTTACCGCTGTGGGAGTCCGTGGCACCAGCAAGGTAACGGTTCTTGGAAAAGTAACCGGAAGTGGTGCAGCACACAGAATTGCCATGTATTTTGATAAAACAAATCCAGAGGCAGAAGCAGAGGTAAAGGTTACCGTTACCACCAAATCCGGAAAGACAACCGACTATACCATTGTGGTACAGCGTACCGATACCCCATCCCCGACACCGACTGTAACTCCGGTTCCGGCTACCCCGACACCCGTTCCGCCGACTCCGACACCGACGGAAGTTCCGGAGGTATTTGGTCCTTGGACAACCGTATCGGGAGCAACGGTATTTGCCCCCGAAACACAGAAACGCACCAGCAACAAGGGAAGAACGGAAACCCGCACTGTAGGAAGTAAACTTACCCCAACCATCAAAGTAAATGCCACCAGTATAAAGCTGAAGGTAAAACAGTCTACCACAAAGGTGAAGGTGAGCGGTCTTGCAAATGGAGATTCCGTAAAATCCTGGACAACCAGCAACAAAAAGATTGTAACAGTGACAAGCAAGGGTACTATAAAAGGACTGAAAGCTGGAAAAGCAAAAGTCACCATCACACTTGCAAGCGGCAAAAAACAGGTGGTCAACGTTACGGTACAAAAGAAGGCGGTGAAGACAACCAAGATCATAGGCATTGCTTCTAAGGCAACCCTGAAAAAGGGCAAGAAACTGACATTAAAGCCAGTCATCAGCCCGATCACCTCCCTGCAGAAGGTAACCTATACCACTTCCAATAAGAAGGTGGCAACTGTTACCGCAAAAGGTGTGATCACTGCAAAGAAAAAAGGAACTGCCACCATTACGGTAAAATCCGGTTCCAAATCGAAAAAAATTAAGATCACAGTAAAATAAAAAAGATAGAACAGGCAGCAAAGCCTTAAAGGGCTCCTGCCTGTTCTGCCATTTAAAAGAGGCAGGAGCAGCTTCGCAAAAAAAGTGAGGAAAAAAATGATATATATTAGCCATTTAGTTTTAGATGATGACATGAAGGCTTTGGTAAAAGAGTATGGAACTGGGATCGAGAGCATTGATTTTTCTATTTCGGATAACCTGGATCAGCTTTCGGATTCGATCAAAACGTACTGGGAGAAAATGAAAGAGATAGGAACCAGGGATCTGATCCTTCACGGTCCGTTTCTGGATGTGAACCCCTGTGCATATGACAGTATGGTGCGGGAAGCTACCATGACAAGATTCAACCAGTGCTATGAGGCGGGGCTTCACCTTGGCGCTAAGAAGATTGTCTTTCACTCTGGCATGAACCCGTATGTTTACTACAAAGAATATTGGGCGGAGCAGGTTGCCAAATTCTGGCAGGAATTTATGAAAAACAAAACAGAACTTGAAGTCGTGCTGGAAAATGTATTTGATGATGATTGGCGGCTTCTTTTGGATGTTTATGAGAGGGTGAACCAGCCAAACTTCAAGCTGTGCCTGGACATCGGACACGCGCACTGTTATTCTTCTTTGGATGTCAGGGAGTGGGCGAAAAATCTGGCTCCCTATGTAAGCCATGTTCATATCCACGACAACTGCGGCGACCGGGATTCCCATATCGGACTTGGAAGCGGAAACCTTCCCTGGGAGGAAGTGCTTGGCTATCTGCCGGAAACAAAAGAACGCACCTGGACCATTGAGTGCATGCAAAAAGAGGACATAAAAAGATGCCTTGACAGTCTGGCTGAAAAATAAGTTGTGGAACAGCACTATTTCTGATCTGTAATTTATAAAAAAGTACAATTTGATAAAGCTTTATATCGTCAGGAGAATATGGAAATTATGATGAGATGAGGGATAAGCCCCCGATAGTATGGATCTTTGGAACTATGCTGTCGGGGGCTTTTGCTCTACGGCTACTTATAAAACGCCAAGACACAGATTATAAACGGATCCTGTTTGTGTGCCAAATTAGGGCTGGAGGTTTTGAGAATAAAATAAATTATTTTTAGCAAGGATGCAACGGATACCGAAATTTTACGTGATATATAGTGAAAAAGGAATAACGAAACTTTGGAGGGAGGGCTCTAAAAATTTTTATTTACAACTTATAGGGAAAAATTTAAGAAAACGAGGTAAAAAGGATGAGTGGATTAAAAAAGTGGATGGCAATTATTATGACAAGTGTTACAATTATGGGAAATATGGCAGGGCAGGGTATCCCTGTAATGGGTGCGGAAAATGAAGCGCAGGAAGTAATTTCCAGTGGAAACATTTATGTGACAGAAACTGGTGCTAAGGAAAGAATTGTCAGAGTAAATGAAGATGGATCTTTTGTAACAGAACCGATTGAAGCGATTTCTTCCTATGCGACAAATGCGCCTTGTGAACATCCGGCGCGATATTTAGAAGCTGTTGGTAAAAAGACAGATTTTCGAACAGTTGGAACAGCTGGAATCTGTTACAAAGAACGGCTGATTATCTCAAACAAATGTAATAAATGCCATCGTAGGGGGATAAAAACTTACACTCCATGGACATATTGCAGTAAACATAGTTATCCGTTTTTGAAGAAGACCTGTAGTATTTGTGGATATAAAAAATAATCACGGTTAAGAGAAAGGAGCAGCATGATGAAACGAAAAAAGTTTTGGATTGGAGCGGCAGCGTGTATGCTGATTGGAACAGCTTCAGTGGCTGCCAGTTCTGGAGTTGAATTACATGAATTTTTCAATGCAAATGGAGAGAGGGTAATGTACCCGCTGGCCACATTTGACGAAGATCCAGATTTAAGCATCAACGGACCACAGGATCAGGTATCAGTGGGGCAGATTATTGAAACAGAAGACGGAAAAGAAATAGTTACTGCGGTAGATGGTCAGGGAGCTTATATGACAGAAGTAATTGACCAGTAAGTGGAAATGCAGAAAAGGAATTAGGAACGAAATATATTTCATTTCCTTTTCTGCAAAAAAAATAAAAAAAATACATTTTTCATGCGACCAATTGAAATAAAATACGTGATATAAGGTGAAAAGGGAGAACAGCGCAGGATGGATGATGCACAGATCATTAATTTGTATTTTGCCAGAGATGAAAATGCAATTGTAGAGACCAAAAATAAATATCAAAATATGTGTTATATAGTTGCACACAATATTTTATACAGCAGGGAGGATTCTGAAGAGTGTGTAAATGATACATGGCTTTTTACCTGGAACAGCATTCCTCCAAGAAGACCATCTATTTTGTCTTCCTTTGTTTCAAAAATAACAAGAAATACAGCAATCGACCGTTATCGGAAAAGAAATGCGCAGAAACGGGTGGATTCACATATGGAAGATATTGCTGGGGAAGTGGAAAAAATTGGAAGTGCAATTTCTTCTGATATTGAAATTTATTTAAAAAAGAAAGAACTTGTAAAATTATTTGACCACTTTTTATCAACGCTTTCGGAACGTGACCGGGATATTTTTATTAGACGCTACTGGTATATGGATCCTGTAAAAGCGATAGCAGACCGACATGCCTGTGGGGAAAGTAAGATCAAGTCAGTTTTGGCTCGTAGCAGGAAAAAACTTTATGGTTTATTAAAGGAGGCTGGCTATGAGGGATAATAAAGGATGGGATTTTTTAACGGCATTTGAGGATATAGATGAGAAATACATTTATCAGGCGGCGAAACCGTGGAAAGAAAATAAAATCGTAAGAGTCAAGCGTTACATACGGGTTGCAGCAGCCTGTATCATATTAGTGGCTGCTATTGGTGGTGGACTTACACATCAGAATGAGGTAAAAGCAGCCTGGTATAAAATGACTTCTCTTATTGGCCGGATTTTGGGAATTGAGAAGGAAACAGATGAATATGTGAAAACAATTCAAAAGACAATCGAAAAAAATGGAATTGCGGTTTCGTTAGAGGAAGTTGCAGCGGATGCAAAAAGCCTTTGGATTGCATATTCCCTGACGGATGAAAAAGGCGAAAATGATATTTCCATGAGCAGCATTCAGGTCGCAGTTGATGGCGAGTCATTAGCGTTAGAAAATCAATATTCGCTTGATAACAGTAGCGGATCAGAAAAAGTGACTTCCAAATACTTTGCAGCGAAATTTAATCGAAGTAGAGCTGATCATTCCCAGAAATTTGAAATTCAAATAGGAACCTTCCAAAATCAAAATGAGCAGGTTGAAGAAAGGGATGTACATAGTTTTTCATTTACAGCAGATCCAGAAGCACTGCAGGCAGACACAAAAGAAATTGACATTCAAGTGTCTATCCCAATTGAGAAGAATCAGACGTTTTTGATTTCAGAAATGAAATATAATATTTTCGGATGTACCATTTCTGGATCATATTCCGATATGACGGAGGACGACGAATTCTGGCTTCGCGGGAAGGACGATTTGGGAAATGAATATGTTTTTAATCTCACTTCCTATGATAAACCGAATCTAATTTTTGAATTACAAGATTGGAGAATTTTGGATCATGCAAAACAGTTAACGCTGCAGCTCTATCACTATTCAGGAACTACAGGAAAAACGGTTTCCTATGAGCAGAAGGAATCGGAAGATGCTTACATAGAAGAAATAGGAACAGTATATGATGAAGACCAGGCACCGGAAGACCTGGCGGTTCCAGTTGGAGATGGTATTACTGTTGATTTACAAAATTAAATCGGAAATGTAGTGGGAATGGGAAGGAGGGGAGAAAAGAATCCATTTCTCGATTTAAAAATAGGATAATTACAAAGAAGGCTCTTTATGAGAAAAATGAAAAGTTTGTTGTGTGTATTATTAACTATGATTATTTCCCTTGGTAGTATGGTGACGGTAAAGGCAGATACTGAAATCAAGCCATATGAAAATAAGGAAAATGCCGTTTTACTGAAAAGGGAATACATTGATCTTGATGAAGATACGGTGATTGAAATTGAGTCTTATGAAGAAAAAATTCCGTCTCTCGCAAGAGCTGGATGGAAAACCACATCAGCTATAAAGACTTACCGGGTAAAAGATAAAAATACGAATACGGTGTTTGTAAAATATATTTTGAAGGCTACTTTTAGATATAATGGAAAAAAGGCAGAGTGCACAAATGCAACTCCTGACTGCAAGATTCTTGTACCTAATGTTTATAAGGTGATTACAAAAGATGCTTCAAAAGCAGGTGATGTTGCGCTTGGATATTTTTATTGCCAGCACATAAAAACAGGAAAAGGTGCTGGAGGAACATTTTCAATTAAGTGTGCCGCAAACGGATCAGTCACTATTAGTTGACGCAGGAGAAAATAAATTTTGTTTCGCTGTTATATAAAAATATAATGAAACATGTAACGGAGAGAAAGGTGGTTGTCGTTAGCCATCTTTTTTTCTTTTATGATAAGAATGCTTTATGCAACTTCGGAAAAACACGAAGGCTACATTGCAATTACCACGCCGGATTCCAAATATCCATTAAAAAGTATTTTAACATTTATCCGTGAAGTGGTTGAAACAGATGAGAAACTGAAATGTGATAAATACTGCCATCTTGGAGTAATGCTGGTGAATAAGAGAGAATTTGGAGATGACAGATATGGGTATGGAATGATTTGTGAGAATCCGTAAACTTGTATGATATATTTTTCTATCAGCAATTGTTGCAATGTCATAATTATGGTATGATAATCCCATCAAAGGAGGCGCCTTATATGCCACAGATTATTCCGATTAAAGACTTGAAAAACACAGCAGAGATATCCGAACTTTGCCATAGAAGTGAGGAACCAGTTTATATAACCAAGAATGGATATGGCGATATGGTGATTATGAGTATTGAAAATTATGAAAGAGCCATGAAGAAGCTAAGAATGTATCAGGCGCTGGAAACTTCCGAAAGGCAGATTAAAGAGGAAAGCGTAAAAGATGCCAGAGAATCGCTTAGCGCAATGAGGGGGAAATATGGTTTATAAACTAATTGTTACAGAGCGTGCGGAAGAACAATTAGATGAATGCCTATATTATCTTGTATATCGGCTGGGGAATAATATAGCGGCAGAACATTTGCTGACATGTATAGAAAAAGCATATGATCGCCTGGAAGAGAACCCATATCAATTTCCAGAATGTCGGGACGCATATCTAAAATCCTTAAAATACAGGTAAGTTATTCTTACGGATATGTCCTACTTGATGATTGTCAAAGTAGTTGATTTGGAGGTATATATTATTGGGATATTTCTTCAACTGGAGGATTACCGGAATAAATTATCATAAAGAAAACATGTTTCGTGAAAAAAACTGATTCGTATTGGAATATATAGCAAATTTTGGGAAGTGTTGAAGAGATAGCACTTCCCTTTTTGGTGGAACATCAGAGTAAGCGCGTTATGAATTTTTTCCAGAAACATGTAAACCGGATGGAATTGATGGAAAACTTATGAAGGCAACTACTCTGGTTTATATGGCGGTGAAAGAAGTAATATGATTCCGTCCGAAAAATTGCAAGAAAGTCTTGCGCCATTATTGGTAGATTGATATTCTAATAGTAAGAGAAACAAATTTTCATAAAATAGACAGAACCGGAGGGCTGTTATGCAGGATTATAAAAGGAAAGAATACAAGGTATTTGAATTATTTGATAAGAAATGGGCGCTTGTGACAGCTGGGAATATACAGCATTATAACTGTTGTACGGTAAGCTGGGGAAGCCTTGGGAATATCTGGGGGACAGCTGGGAACAGTAGGTCTACGGTAACCGTATATGTCCATCCAGCCCGTTACACAAGTGAGGTATTAAAAGAAAGTGATATTTTTACTGTCAGTTTTTATCCGGAAACCAGCCGTAAGGCATTGGGATATCTTGGATCACACTCCGGACGGGATGAAAATAAAATAGAAGCAGTAGGTTTTACACCTGTAAAAATGGGACAGGGTGTCACGTTTGAGGAAGCAGAGTGTACATTTCTTTGCAAGAAGCTGTATCAGCACCAGTTCTCACGGGAAGATTTAGCCCCGGAAATCCAGGAATATTATGCGGCAAAACCAGAAGTTTATCCAGATTTTAAAGGCGGCTGGCAGCCACACTATGTATTTGTGGGTGAAATTATTGGCGAGCGGAAAAAAGAATAGATAGATTCTAAAAAAGGATGTGTGAGCATGGAACAGATTTCAAAGGTGATTACGGTAGAAGAACATTTTATGTCAGAGAAAGTAAATGGGGAATACCAAAAGCTCTTAGAGAAAAAGAATCTTACTCTGGCGCAAAAGGCAAAGGCCAACTTCATTCAGCAGTTTGTCGCGAAAGGAGAAATTACAGAGGTTGGGGAGAAACGTCTGGAATTTATGGAAACACATGGAATTGACTGCCAGATTTTAAGCTATGGAAACAATTCTCCCTCGTATCTGGATCCGAAACAGGCGGTTGTTCTTTGTCAGATGGCAAATGAGGAATTGGCAGGGTATTGTAAACAGTATCCAGGAAATTTTTATGGGTTTGCTGTTTTGCCGGTAGGAGATACAGGTGCTGCCCTGACAGAACTGGAACGCGCCGTAAAAACACTTGGATTAAAGGGGATTATTTTTAATGGTGCTTATCAGGAATCTTATTTTGATGAGGACCGTTTTTTCCCAATTTTTGAAATGGCACAGGAGTTAAAAGTTCCAGTTATGCTTCATCCAGGGGAAGTGCCAACAGAGGTTGCGAAGACTTATTATCAGGGAAGCTGGCCTGTGGCAGTGGCAAATGTTTTTGCGGGACACGGCATTGGCTGGCACTATGATGCCTGGGTGCAGTATATGAGGATGATACTATCCGGAATCTTTGACCGTCTTCCGAATTTGCAGTTGATCTGCGGACACTGGGGAGAACTGCTACCTTATTATTTTAACCGGATGGATGATATGCTCCCGGCTGCGTTTACAGGACTATTACATAATATTTCCTATTATTTTAAAAATAATATGTATATAACTCCAAGCGGGATGTTTTACGAGGATGATTTTTTGTTTTGCCGGAACAAAGTGGGTGCAGAAAGGATCCTGTGGGCTACAGATTATCCATATTGTAAACCTGAAAATTCCAAAATGTATTTAGAAAAAATAAAGCTGCCATTTGAGGAAAAAGAAAAGATTGCTTATTTAAACGCCGAGAATCTGTTTGGAATATAAGGATGTATTGGCAAGTAACAAGAATTGACAACACATAAAAGAAATGTTATGAGGAAACAAACATGGTAAAAATTATTTCAGATAGTACCTGCGATCTTTCGCCAGAGTTATTAGCTCGGTATGAGATTGACATTCTTCCCCTTCATATTCTTTTGGGAGATCAGGAATTTGAAGATGGGAAAAATATTACTCCGGATCAGATTTATGCCTGGTCCGATGCAAATAAGACAACGCCCAAAACATCCGCTCCGGCCATGGCAGATGCCATAGAGCTTTTTCGCCCTTATGTTACGGCTGGAAGGGAAATTGTCTGCTTTTCTATTTCATCAAGTATGTCCACTTCTGGAAATGTGATGCGCCTTGCTGCCGAAGAACTGGGAGCTTCCGGGCAGATCACGGTGATTGATTCTGCAAATCTTTCTACAGGAATCGGGCTTCTTGTAGTGGAAGCTGCCATTATGGCAAAAAAGAACCGGACTGCTTCCGAAATCGTCTCTGAGATCGAAAAATTAAAGCCAAATGTGCGAGCAAGTTTTGTAGTGGATACACTTACTTATTTATATCGTGGAGGACGCTGTAATGCGGTAGCAGCCATGGCTGGAGGTGTTTTGAAGCTACATCCTAAAATTGTAGTGGAAGATGGGGCTATGAATGCTTCTAAAAAGTACCGGGGAAAAATTGCCTCTGTGATACTGTCCTATGTAAAAGATATGGAAAAGGATCTAAAAAATGCAAGACAGGAGCGCGTATTTATCACGCATTCAGGCTGTGACCGGGAAATCGTTGAGACTGTCCGGACTTATCTAAAAAATCTTGGCATCTTTGAGGAAATATTAGAAACCCGGGCAGGCGGCGTTGTATCAAGCCATTGTGGTCCGGGTACGCTTGGTGTTTTGTATATTTCCAAATAGAATGCGTGACACTATGAATTCCAGGGAAAATTGCAGTTAAAAAAATGGGAAAGTCAGAGAAAATGCAGGTATGTGTGGAAGATTCTATATAGATGAGGAAACCTATTTGGATATCCGGAACGTGGTATCAGAAGTGGATGCCTCTTTAAAGCGGATGCACGTAACAGGAGACATCCATCCAACGGAAACGGCTCCTGTGATTGTAAGTAACGATTTCAAAAATTTACAGCTTTGCAGCAAGGCCTGGGGATATCCTGGCTGGCAGAAAAAAGGCGTGATTTTCAATGCCCGTGTGGAATCGGTAATGGAAAAAAGAATGTTTCAAAATGGAATCCATTACCACCGGGCGGTGATTCCAGCTGCCGGATTCTATGAATGGAGCAGACAAAAAGAGAAAAATACATTTTACCGGAAAGATGGAAAGCCTCTTTATCTGGCTGGCTTTTATGATCGGTTTGATAAGGAAGACCGGTTTGTAATTTTGACTACCGTAGCAAACGCTTCCATGCGTCCGGTTCATGACCGGATGCCCCTTGTTCTGGAAAAAGACCAGATCAGATCCTGGCTATGGGAGGAAAAGCAGGCACAAGGAATGCTGCGTCAGATTCCTGTCCTTTTGGAACGGTATGTGCCTTATGAACAGCAGAACTTATTTGAATAGGAAAAGTGACAGAGGGCTGCTATGCTATGGAGAACCTGGCATAGCAGCCTTTTTCTATGTCGTCGCAGCTGTAAAAAGAAAGCCTTTGTCCGATATAGAGTGGGGTTCGTCCCGATATTTAGGACGAAAGGATTCCTGGGGAAGATTACCACTTTACATTTTTATTGAAAGTGTCTATAATAGACAAAAAAGAACAAATGTTCGAGAAAAGAGGCGAGAAGTGTGGCGCGTACAATACTGCACAGTGATGCCAATTGTTTTGTGTGACTTGAAAGTCACTACATTTATTGTCTTACCGTAAGGTGTAAGA
>OCPR01000185.1_pt1 | contig 95111 bp, 87 predicted proteins | sample 1538611 | NCBI WGS metagenome assembly OCPR01 (sample SAMN04571711, study PRJEB22368) | human gut metagenome | biome: human gut; material: stool | host: Homo sapiens | place: Luxembourg | collected 2012-09-28
AGGATAATTTAGAGTTATCCTTTGTTCCTTTCTAAAAAATATATTCGCAAATACAGTATACAGGTTTTAACACATAATTGAAACTGTGATTAGCTATATGCTTAATTTGCTAAATAAGTAGTGAGAATTATTATTTCATAACGAATAATAATTCTCATTTCTTTACACTCCAATATCATATTTTTCACAATTTGTCAATAGTAAATGAAAAAATGCACATTATACGTGAAAAAGTGCATAAATATTGTAAAAAAGAGCAGAATGTTATCGACTTTTGAATGACAAGTAATCATAATTAAAACAGACAAATTTCGGAGGTTTATTTATGATTGATATTGAAAAAGAAGCACAGAATTATCTTACGGTTTGCAGCGACTCAAAAGGCCTGAGTGCCCTGACAATAAAAGCATACAAAATCGATTTGAAGCAGTTTTGCCAGTATGTGAAAAGGAGAGACTGCTTTGATAAAAACGAGCTGAGTACATATATAAATTTACTTCATCAGCATTACAAACCGAAAACCGCCAAGCGCAAAATCGCCTGCTTAAAGGCGTTTTATCGGTATATGGAGATTGAGGAGATTATCGAAATAAATCCGTTTCATAAAATTACGCTAAAGTACAAGGAGCCGATTACTCTTCCAAAAACAATCCCGATTGCGACCGTAAAGGATATTTTAAGATATTCGTATTTCCGACTCGACAGTGCACAAAGCAGCTATCAATACAAGTCCGCACTTAGGAATGTTATTATCATAGAGTTGTTGTTTTCAACCGGAATGAGAGTGTCGGAGGTGAGCAATCTAAAAAGAAAAAGCCTCGAACTTCAAAGCAACACGATTTACATTTCTGGGAAAGGTTCCAAGGAACGCATAATGTGTATTGCCAATGATAAAGTTTCAAGGCTTTTGAAAGAATATATTGAAATTTGCGGTTCGGATAATGACTGGGTTTTTGTCAATAAATTAGGCAACAGGTATTCCGAGCAATCCGTAAGAAGTATGATAAACGATTATGCCGAAGCGGCAGGGGCAGGGCTGCACATTACGCCGCATATGTTCCGGCACACTTTTGCAACGGCTCTTATGGATGAGAACGTCAACATCAGATACATCCAGCAGTTGCTTGGGCACAGCTCGATTGCGACTACGCAGATTTATACGCATATCAGCACAAACAAAATCCGCCACATCCTTGAGGAAAATCATCCGAGGAATAAGATGAGTTTGTAGGGAAAATATTTATAATAAATGTAAAAATATTAGCAAGCACAACTCAATCCGATATCAATAATCATACATAAACTCTTTAGAAATTGTTTCTTTTATTTGTTTTCTTAAACACTCTATGCATTCTTTGCAATAAATACGATGTTCAATATAATCCACTCCTTTGAGTTTCGAAGCTATTTCTTCAAATTCTTTCAACTTATTTTCTAACACTGGAACAGTGCTCCCTGACCAACCGTGTTTAGGATATATACCAATGGGACATATCTTAAATACCTCAATGGATTTGTTCATTTTGCAAATGTATAAAGTTAATTCGTATCGGTGCTCTTTTGATAATCCATCAGATGCTTGAATAATATATTTTATCAATTTATCGTTGCTTTTGTTTTTATCTATAAGATATAAAATTGATTCCATTAGTTTTTCTTGCTGAGAATATAATGTTTCCATAACATCTTTCAGGCAATTCATTATAATAAAATCATATGTGTTATGTTTTGTTATATAATTGACTGTGTATTCAAACAGATATAAATAATCATCATAATCCCAAATTGTTTTTAAATGGCTTAAATTCTCGTGATTATAATTGCTGTCGTAGTATAAATCTATAATCGCATTTATTATAGATTCGTCATTTTTCAATATAGCATTAAATAAAATATTCTGATAATCGAAATTTATTTCCTCTTTAGATGCATAAACATATATCTTTATTAATTGATTATTTGACTTGAATGATTTCAAAAAATCATTGATATTGTTTTCGTCAAATATATTTCCGTGATTTAAAAAGTAAGATATCAATTGATGACTTTCTTTTTTTGAATCATAAATATTAATTATTTCATCGATATATTTCTGCATAAAAGATGGTTGTTTCCGATTAATTCTACTAACCGTTTCAAAAGATAACCTGTATAAAATATTATTTTCACTTAAACCAGTTAGCACTTGATTGCAAAAGTCCAAGTCAATTTTATTTTCCGGAATAAAAGATATCAATTCTCTGTACCAATTAGCTATTTTTTCTATATTATACGAGTTAATAATCGAACTGGTTTTATCATATCCATATGTAATTATCATTCTTTCAATAATATCGTGAGCAAAGTAGTTGTCAGAGGTATATTTTATTGTCAAATCAACGTATGAATATAATTTTTCTTCGTCACAATCACAAACAATTTGTGACCACCTTTTATATAAGTACCATTCGTTATCAAATTTTAATTTAGTAGTATTAGATAACAATTCTTCTATTTCTGATATTTTCATAGAATATACTTCTTGTTTCAATTCTATTAAAATTTTTTGATCAAATTCTTCTGGTCCTTCTATCAAAGAATCCTTGTTACTATAATATGTTTTTTGCAATTCCCTTATTAATTTAAACTGCTTGTTTGTTTCCCATAAAGAGAAAAAAGAGGAAACATTTACATTATTGGTTTTGAAACATTCGTTAAAATGATATAGTATATTACAGTCTTTAATATCGGAAATATCAATTATTTTACTCAATTTTAATTCTAATTGCAGGCTGTCATTTTTTATTACGGAAATTAAATTATTATCTTCATAAGTATTTGGATAATAATCAAGGAATTGTTTATAAGCAAATTCTTTATAATCGAATTTTGAATAAAAATCGCACAATGTTTCAATTGCTAAATTATGAAGTCTTTTTATGCCTTCCCCATTAGCAAGTGAAAAAGAAATAATGTTGAACGCTTTTGATTTATATGATGTTTCTGTTGCTTTAAATAAATACTTTAAACAACTTGAAGCGTATAACATACACAAAACTGCTGTGGCATCGCTTTGTGTTTCTTTAAATTTTTCATTTAATAAATTTAAAACATTATATTCAATCATGTAATTGGATTCATGAGATTTTTTATCTATACCATAGCCATTTATCAAATGAACTTTTATATTTTCCGGATTGCTACTATTCTTGTTAACATATTGAACAAACAGTTCAATCGAACTATCTAAATTACTGGAATACTTATATCCCGTTAAAATTTTCAATATATTGTCATTATGTGAAGAATTGTTCTTATTAAACTGATAATGCAATATATCAGTTTTGTTAAGTTGAATGTTAGAAATTTCTGTTTTTATGAAAAGCAATACCTCATCTTCAATAAGGCTATGAAAACATTCTGCATACTTATAGGCTAAATCTTTATTTAAAATAATTTCTGACCAAACGTGTTTCAAAGAAGTTTTCAAATAATCTAACATATCATCTGAATAAAACAATTGAAGTGTTGTACTTAAATGATAAGTGACTTTTTCGGGTGCATAAGGAAATACCAAACTTATTAATTTTTCTAATTCTATATCTTTGTTTTCAAAAAATATGTGATAAATAATATAATCACATAAATTTTGATCTGAAAACTTAACTGCTAAATTTTCATATACATCAACTATTTCAAGATTATGAAATTTTTCGCATGTTTCAACAACAAAATCATTAGAAATTCCAATACTATTTGCAAGCTTATATACAAGTGATTCATTATTTTGAATTTCAAAACTTTCAATGAATGCGGTTATCGCCATTACAATTAATTCTTTGTTGTTCAAATCTTTAAATATATATTTAAAGTACGATGAAAAAATTTCTGCTGAATTTTGTATGTTGGCATAATACCCCTCTTGTTTTGCATTTATACCTGCCATAAACGCAAGTCTAACATTCCCTTTAGAAATTTCGGAAATTTGTTTTAAAAACGCCTGATTTTTTATTCCTAAATTATCAGTTATAATTTTTGTTATAGTATCTTTGCCTAACGGTTTTAATTTATATTCATAGGGAATTACAAAATCTTTGATTTTTAAAATAGTATCTTTTTTTGCGTAATCTCTTACAGTCAGGATGATTTTAAATGATCTATCTTCACTGGCGTCTTTTAACAATTCCAATACTAATTCCAAATCAGTAAGTTTATTTGCATCATCAACTAAAATCAGATATTTATCATTATCTGAAAAATAAGTTCTTAAATCATCATAAATTGATAGATTTCTGTTTTTAACAATATAAAATTTGCAGTTATGTTTGTCACAATAATACCTGCAACATTCATAAGCTAATTTTGTTTTTCCAACACCTGAAGGTCCCTCAACAACGACAACATCGTTATTTTTGATTGTTTGGACCAGTTCACTAAATTCATCATCACGTCCAACTAAGTCAACATCAAGAGGAGTTCTAAAAACTGACTTATTGTTATCAATAATAAAGTCTTCAGGAGTTAAAATCTGTTTTGTATCTATTTCAACGGACAAATATTCTTTGGCTAAATTGGGATAATAATAAAACAAATCATTTGCTAATGTGTTAATTCCTATAAGCGTAATATGGTCATATAATGAGTGTATTTCTTTATTTTGCTCAATTGTAAAATTCGAACTTGTATGACAGCATATAATCTCAAATAAGTCTTTATTATCAATCCTTTCTAAACATGATAATATGTCACTTTTAACTTTATTGAATTTTGCAGTTTCTTTTGAATATGTACCATACATAATGGCAATATATTTCCCGTCTGTAGTTCTAACATATGAATCGGGAACTCCTTTTGTTGTTTTATCTGTTCCTTGTTGAACACCTAATGGTTGAATGTTTGTAAATTTATATTTTAAATAAAGGTATTGATCAACTAATTTTTGAAACTTACCACCTTCTAGTTGCAAAATGGCATTTTCAATCTGATTTATTTTTGACATCTAATCACCTCTAAACATCTTTTTCATATTTTATCACAATAGTACACTATATACAAATACTGTATTTAAAAATTCGATATTAAGTGTTTCTATTGGTCGGTTTATATTTAGTTGAAGAATAACTGATTTGTTTATTAAAATGTATTGAAAATTCATCTGTTCCTTGTACAACTAATCAACAGAAAAATATCGTACTAAGAATTTTCATTAGTTCAATGATGGCAAAATATAGAGGTATAAATAAAGTAAAACATATATTAATCTTGCTGGTAAATGACGTTGTAGAATTAATCATCATAAAATATAACATTAATCTTTTTAAATTATAATTCTTGCTCCACTTCCACTCCGCCGGAGAAAATAACTTTTATCTTTTCTTTGGATTCTACCACTACGCATTCAAGCAGTTGCCGAACAAGTTGGTCATCATATTTCATAGGGTGATTTTTTAATCCGTCAAGTATTGTACATATATCATTAAGTCTTGATTTTGTATTTTCTCTTTGTTGTTGCAAACTGTCATAATGGGCGAGCCGCTGTTGCAGTTCGCTTTTTTCATTCATAAGTCTTGTTGCCTTTTTATCATCGAACGCATCCATAGTTTCAGCCGATACACAGTCAAGCATCTTTTTGAATTCGGCATCGATCTCGGCAATTTTCACTTGTATGTCAAGAATGTTATCTTCTTCGTTTTCGCCCGTTAAACCCATGCCTATGTGCAGTTTTAGCGTGTTCATAACATCCGTATTTTGTATGGCAATTTTCATTATTGCTTCCATAATTGCCTTTTGCAGTACACTTTCTTCAATACTAGGTGAGTTGTGACAGTATTTCTTTCCGTAATCAAGGCGGTTAATGCACCGCCATACAATTTTCTTTTTACCGCTTGCTGTCCAGGTGCATCTGCGATACGGCGTTTTACATTCTCCGCAAATAAGCAGTTCCGTTAAAGCATATTTGCTTGAATATTTTCCCTGCTCGGTTTTTGTGCCGACCTGTTTTACTTTATGCTTTCCTGATCGTCTCGCAAGTTCTTCCTGAACTCTGCCGAATGTTGCAGAATCAATAATTGCCGGGTGACTGTTTTCAACATAGTATTTTGGTCGTTCTCCGTTATTTGTCCTGACTTTTTTGCTGATACAATCGGTTATATATGTTTTGTTTATTATTGCATCGCCTTTGTATTTTTCGTTAGAGAGAATAGACCGAACCGTTGAAAGCTGCCACTTTTCTTTTCCTGCCGGGCTTAATATTCCCCGTTTTTCAAGTTTGTGAGCTATACCGCTCAGGCTATTACCTGCAAGGAATAAATCATATATGAGGCGTATTGCTTCTGCTTCCTCAGGTACAATTTCAGGTTTTCCGTCTGTTCCTTTACGGTATCCGAGGAAATTTTGATAGTGAAAGTTTACTTTGCCTTCCTTTGCACTTTGTGCCTTACCCCATTTAACATTTGCACTGATGTTTTCCGACTCGCTTTGGGCAATGCTGCCGTATATTGTTATATAGAATTCTGCACCGGGTTGATTGCTGTGGATTCCCTGTTCTTCAAAGTACACATCAACGCCCAAATCTTTCAGCGTTCGTACATATTTCAAGCAGTCAACAGTATTTCTTGCAAATCGTGCAATGGACTTTGTGATAATCATGTCTATTTTGCCTTGTTTACAACGGCGAATCATTCGGTTAAACTCATCACGTTTTTTTACACTTGTGCCCGAGATGCCTTTATCGGCATATATTCCCTCCAGTTGCCAATCTTTTTCGGAATTGATTCGGTGCGTATAGTGTTCCACCTGATTTTCGTAACTGTTGAGTTGTTCTTCCTGCTTGGTAGATACTCGGCAATAAGCGGCAACTCGAAGAGGGCGATAATTTAATTTAATGTTTTCGTTAATCGGTATGGTCGGCTCAATTATTCGTACTGTTTTTTTCGGAGCTGCAGATATAATCTGTTCCATTATATATTTCCTTTCTTCCTATGTACTGTCTGTTTCGAAGAACAACAGCCACGGTTCTATCAGTATATAATCGTATTTCGTTAACCGTATTATTTAATAATTCAGAGAGCTTTTTAGTTGAGCTCTTTTCAAATTCATATTGAAGCCTTTTGGTAATATATAAGCTGTTATCAATTTTGCAATATTTTAGGTTGGCACATTCGATTATTTTTTCTCGCAGGGGAATGGTATCTATATTGTTGGAATCAAGTGCTTTTGATATTTCATTATTTAACCGCAATATATCTGTATCAGGTTCCAGCGCAGCTATAATTGGCTCCTTGATCATATCCGGTTTTATATTACTTAAAAGTTCTGTAAGAGCAGCAAGTAATTCTTCATCAGTTATATCTATTGATTCTTGACATTTATCATTTTTACATATCCATTTCTGCGGATTTTGAAGGCGCCGGTTATTTCTGCGAAACATTTGACCGTTGCATTTGGGACATTTAACAGGTCCATTTATTTTATATATTTCATCCTGTCTGTCGGTGTTCCTTTGTGTATTACGATTATTCTTGAGTTCTTGAGCTTTTGCGTAAATTTTTGCTTCTATTATTGGTGGATAGAGTTCAGTACCGAGATAGCGTTTATCTTCAACTATTCTTTTAATTCTGGATTTATCCCAACCGATTACACCGGGCATATATTCTATATGGTTATCATTTAATTGTTGCGATATTTTTAACAGTGATTTTCCGGATACATATTCTTTATATATTTGTTTTACAATTTCACTTTCATTCGGTTTCAAAGTCGCCATACCGTCAACAAAACGGTAACCGTAAGGTATATTACGCTTTTTCATACTGTTTTACACCTACTTCTTTCGTCAATTTCCTCGTTTAGTTTTATACCACCTATAAGGTTAAAAGTAATTTGTGTGTTATTCTCAACGACGACATTGTCAACAATACGGTTGAATAAATCTGTATCAAACTCAATCGTTGGTTCATATTCTTTAATTATTTCATTTAAATCTTTTAACAAATCGAGTAATTCGTCATTTTCATCTTCTGAGAGCTTCTTTTTACGCTCAATGCGTAATTCTGTAATTCTGCCGCTGATTTCCGAAGTTTGCATAGAATACTCGGTAGCACTCAATACACCGTTTGTGTGCAGTTTTGTTATAACAAGATTTTTCGCACCAAGATCGGCAATCTCTCTGTCTATCTTGTATATGCGTTCTTGATTTTGACTTGTGCGATGTTGCATGATTTCAAGTTGATGTATCATTGTTCCGAGTAATTCTTTTTGATACATTTTTAACTTTATTAACATACAATTAAAGGCATCATATATTGCCGTTTCACGAACTCGATTATTTTTACAATCACTGATATTTGCAGTTCTGCCCGAACACACCCAATAAGCATTATTGCCTGTAACTAATCTGCGGAAATTCCGCCCACATTCGGCACATTTAATCTTTTTGGTTAATGGATGAACTGTTAGTTTGCATATGTCGACTTTCTTTGACTTCATAAGATTTTGGGCAGCTTCAAATGTTTCGCGGCTTATAATCGGAGGATTACTGTTTTCAACATAGTATTGCGGCAGTTGTCCGTTATTTCTCATTTGCCTGAAAGGCAACGTTTCTGTTGTATATGTTTTTTGCAATAATGCATCGCCCATATATCGTTCATTTTTTAATGTGTATTTTACAGACATATGATGCCACTTCGTATATCCGTATCGTCTCGGAATGCCGTCATTATTTAATATATTTGCTATTGTTTGAAGACCGACGCCTTGCAGATACAGATCGAAAATTCGGCGAACAACAGTTGCTTCATCCTCATTTACGATTAATTTACCGTCTTTAAGATCAAAACCATAGGCCGGACATGTGCAATTGAATTCTCCTGATTGCATTCGCTTTTTATAGCTCCAACGCAAATTCCCCGATATGTTCACACTTTCTTGTTGTGCGGCCATACCGGGGAATGTTACTATCATCTCCATATTAAGTTTATTGGTATCAATACCTTGTTCTTCAAAATAAACGCTTACTCCCATTTCTTTGAACATTCTTATCATTACAAGCAAATCTTCGGTGTTCCTTGCTATTCGTGAAACCGATTTAACGATAATTCTGTCAATTTTTCCCTTGCTGCAATCGCTAATCAATCTGTTTAATTCATCACGATTTTTCATTTCGGTTCCGGTAATACCTTCATCGGCATAAATATCAACAAGGATATACTCAGAATGTTGTTTTACATAATTACTGTAATATCTGATTTGGGAAGCATATGAGTGGAGCTGATCTTCTGAGTTGCTTGATACTCTGCAATAAGGTGCTAATCGTAATTTATCGTGTTGTGGCTTTTGAATGGTTGTAATTTCCGTTATATTCATCGTGTTCTCCTTTCTGCAAGGGGCTGCCTTGCTGTTCTGCCTTTTGGCAACACACACAATACCACAGGAGTTCGAATACATCCAGCACTATTTTTCGGAAATTTGCGAATTAAGATTTCAGACACAAACTACCTCGGTGTCATAGTATTCTGCACTGATTCGGGTGATCCTTTCGTATTCATTCTCGGTTATTAAATCCATATCAAGCAGCATTCGCAAAAGGCTTATGCCGTAGGCAAATGATGCATTGTTGATGTCGGTTCTTTTATCCATTGAGCAGCCCCTCCAAGTATTTAATGCCGAGGCTTACCACAATGGCACGGTCAACGGCGGAGAGAGTCTTGCTGTCGATCTTGCCGATATACTCGCCGAGCCGTGCTTTGTCTATCGTCCTGATCTGTTCGAGCAGGACGGTGGATTCGGTTTTTAGTCCATCGGCATTTATTTTTACATGAGTGGGTAAAGCTGTTTTTGTTTTTTTGCTTGTGATAGCTGCAACTATGGTTGTCGGACTGTATTTGTTACCTTTATCGTTTTGCAAAATCAAAATAGGGCGAATTCCGCCTTGCTCACTTCCAAAGCCTGCACCGAAGTCGGCGGAATAGATTTCGCCTCGTTTTATTTGTTCCATATTTTTATTGCCTCCGTTAATAAGTAAAAAGGCGATCGCTTATCTGAAAAAGGTAAACGACCGCTTGTAATTTTGTATCAATCGTTTTGTTATCCGATATTTGAACCACGCCACCCCTCGAATACACGGGAACGCACTTTCCGACCATGCTTTTGGTCTCATTGGAATCTCACCACCCCGAGGATCTCTCCGGGCCGCTCTCCTTTGTTGCGACGGTTTTATCACGCTCGACTTTAGGACTGAACGGAAGTATCATTATTGCCTCTGCCTGTTATCGCCTTCGTGCAGATTGCCTGCATCGTCTGAGTCCTGAAGGTATAAAAATGCGTTCGCTCATGTGGCTTGCCGGTTTCGCCGACAGCAGAAGGAATGTAAAAAATGCGCTGTGCTATTTTGTTTTCAAAGAACATAGAGGCAATCAAAAAGCCCCCTCACTTTCCATGCCGAAAAGTAAGGGGGGTGAGCGGATTTATTTTTTAATCTTCCAAATATTTTTTGAGTTTTGCAATAATACGATGTTTGCGGTCATTTATCGTTTTTTGCGGAATACCTGTTTCATCTGACCATTTGCGTTCTGATAAATTTCTGAAAAACAGGGCGTTTATGAGTTCCTGTTCATCATCTGACAGCAAAAGGATAGAATCACTTAGCTTGTCCAATATGATTTTATGTACAACCTGTGTTGCAATATCTGCGCTGTCGTCTATCAATATGTCCTCGCCGTTAAAATCATCAGTTGTGAGCATGTTATAAGAAAAATCACCGTTTTCTACCGACCGCTCGTCTATATATTTTTGACGGCGCTTGGATTTATGGAATTCTAGATAATCATTTGCCGTAACTTCCATAAGCATTCCGTGCAGAAAGATAAACAGCTTATCTTTATATGTAGTGTCTGTTTCTTTGCGTTGGCAAAATTCTTCATATGAAATCTCTATGTATTCGCCGTCTTCTAAAATAAATACTTTTTTCGGTGCGTGTTTCACCGTAGTTACCTCCAATCAATCTAAGTTTTTTTGACTTAAATTGATTTGGAGGACTGCGACAGCCTACGGCATAATATTTGCTAACAATAAAAGTGTAATAAAAAAAGCCAAATTCACCCTTCGTTATGTAAAGGGGAAATTTGGCTGTACGGTTGGTATTTTGTTTTATTGATTTGGATTTCTTCTTGTTTTCAGCTCTTCTGTATGGAATTGTCCCTTCAGATCTTTTCCCAAAATAAGCTGTGTACCGTACTGATTGCATATGGTGTCTCTCAGCCGCACGACAGCATAGCCTTAGTTGGCAGGCAATGCCGTTTGCGTTCTCAGCTTATGCTGTCACGCCAAAATATGTTAGATTTAGGGCGCATTTGCTGTAGTTCCATTTCCAAATATGTCGGTTTCACTCCTTAATCATTACTATATGATTAACATTTCGGGAAATTTCACTATTTATATCATAATCTATCGAATGTAAATATCCTGTCACTTTAGGTATGGGTTATTATTACTGTTTTTGTCGTATAATGTATTAAAAAGTTAATTAGCATAAAAATAATGCTTATATAGTTGAATTGATATTAATTGTGTGATGTCTATACGTTCAAATTACGTAGTCTGAAATTTATATCTTCTATTCTCACAACAAAATCATTTATAATGTTAGTTATCATGTGAGACAATTTGTTATATAAGAGAAATTATGACAAAAAAATAAGTCCGCTGACTTTAAAAGTCAGCGGACTTATTTTTTGTTATTGATCATTGTGGAAAAACAACGATAGCACTCATGAATATTTGTAATAAAGCAAAACAATTAGAAGAATTTCTGTAACTGTAAATTTAGCATGGTCGTTGTAAATAGATTGATACTTGGAACAACTGATTCTCTTTTTCATACGAAAATTTGATCTCACCATTATAGCGTTCAGTAGCTCGGCGCACACTTTTTAACCCATATCCATGACCTTCAGTTTTTTTTGAAGTAATAATATTGCCGTGTTTAATATTTGGCGGGTATTGGCAGCGGTTTTGTATTTTGATTAAAACATAATTCTCATTAAATGCATCAATATGTAGATTTATCTCACCTTTTTCTGCTTTTTTGCTGGCTTCATAAGCATTTTCTAAAAGATTATCCAAAATGGCGGTTATGTCTCCGTCATTCAAGAATGAAAAATCTATGTTGCGAATATCAATATTTGTATCAATATGGTTTTCTCGACATAATTCACAGTAGCGTGTCACAATGATATTGACCAATTTATTATTACTGTATATGCGCAGATTATTAATCGGATTCGTTTTCATAAAAGCGTGTATATAATTTAGAATTGCATTTTCGTCAGATTGAGTGGCTAGTTCAGCGATGGTAGCAAGACAGCGTTCTGTGTCATGAACCAGAATTGCCGAATTCTCATATTGCTTTTCAAGTTGTTCATAATATTCGATATTAATTCTCTCTTTTTGCTGTTCCAAGCGCAACTCAAAGTTTTCCTGTTGTATACGTGTCATCTGTTCTTGTGTAAAGAATACAATGGAGTTGGATAGTAATAGCAAAATTGAAACAATGGTTAGAGAACTACTTTGCCAAGGAGAAAGCACACTTCCAAATGAAAAGATAGTAAATATCCATAAAATAATTATCGTTGACAAAGGTAACAAATATAGCAAGATGTATAATTTAGAATGTTTGGTATATCTATTTTCTCTAAATGAGATTTTTGAGAAAATCATCACTAAGAAGAAATAGAGCGCCTTAGAACCAAGGGTTGTAAAAATCATAACGTCAGCTCGTTCTGTGATCTCTGAAATCTGTAAATTGAACGGAACAGTAAATATATAGATGACCAGCATTTCTGACAATATCATCATCATAGTTAATGATAAACTGGACCAAATAGACTGTTTAACACTAAGATTGAAGCAAATAAGAGCAACGATTATATTTAGGATGAGAAAAGAGAAGGAGTTTAAATTTGGGAAACCAATGAAACTGATAAAAAACTGTATCACGCCGGAACAGGCATAGCAAAGAGTTATGAGTCTTAATGAGATCCTACGTTCATATTTGTTGTTGAAAAAAATATAGGAGACAATTTGTTCAAAAAAGTAAACAAAACAAAAAATAATATGCTGTATCATATCGCATTCTCCATATATTCTATAAAGGATTTTTTAAAAGAAACATATTTACGCTGAGACATTGGTAATAATTCGGTTTTTGATGGGCTTAGTCGGACAGTTACACTTGATTTATCAAAATATGTTACATATTTCAGGTGAATTAAGTAGCTGCTGTGTGAGAAAGCAAAATTTTGTGGCTCGTTAATCTCCTTTACCAATTCTGTTAGGGATCGATTAGAATAGTATAGCGCATCTTTTGTACATATCATTTTTTTATGCCCTGAAATTGTAATGTAGATAATATCTGATGTTGTTATACGGACAGTTTTAGATTGGTTTGTAAGTAAAATCTCATGATGAAAGTTGTGATACTTCTTTAGCGCAGATGTCAAGTTGATAAAGAAACGATTTTCATCAATTGGTTTAGAAAGATATCTGTATACATGAATTTCCATTGCATCATCTAGATAACTTTCAAATGCGGTAATAATCATAATTAAAATGTCGGGATTGTTTTGCTTTAACTTTTGTGAGAGCTTTAAACCGTTAATTCCGGGCATTTCAATATCTATATATGCGATGTCAAAAACTTGATCGCTTTTATAGATTTCAGCGGAATCTACAGATGAAAAAATTAAATATTCCATACTATGCTGAGAAAAATAATGATTTAACAGTGAATTGATTTTATTAATAATCATTATGTCATCGTCACAAATCAATATATTGAGCAACATAAACACCCCCATATTATATAATTATGGAGGAGTTATTATAAAAAAGTCAATAGAAAAAACGAAAAAAACTATAAACCAGTACAAAAAATTACTTTTTTCTCGGAAAGTTTCATAATAAAAACGGGGATTTCATTTATAGATACGTCAAATCCGATACTAATTAAAAATATCCATAATTATTAATATAGTATGCAAGGTTTCACTGACAAGCATGTAATAATTTATTTGGTTAGCGACACGACCTCAATTTTTGAAAAATCTATATTTATTAACAAAAAGATATATAACTCCAATCACAATGTATCATTTTTGCAAAAAACAATATCACTTTTGAAAATAATCTTTTCAAAGTTAAGCAGAATGGTATAATTCAAATCAAGGAGGAATTTTGTATGAAAAATATGATTAAAAAAAGAATTAATTTGTTGAAAATCTATAAAACTTTGGTGGGGATTCTATCTATTGTTTTGCTTTTTAGTGCCAATGCAACAACATGCCATATTATTCATCAACCGGAAGAACCACAAGGAATTGAGAGGTTCAAATTTATCAAATGATTGATAAATTTTCTGCACGAATAGCTCAAAACCTTCTTGCAGCGCAGGCTTTAGATGAGAAGGATATAAACTTGTATCAATATGCAATACAAGTTTTAATTTGTACTTTATTAAATTATTCTGCATTTGTTGTAATTGGGATAATTTTTGGCATGTTTTGGGAAAATTTTATAATGATTGTGCCGTTTTCTCTAATTCGGAAATTTACAGGTGGGTATCATGCAAACAAATATAGGAATTGCTTTATTGGTTCCATTGCAATAGATATCATGTGTTTGCTGATTATTCGGAATATTATAGGCGTTGGTCTATATGTTTTTGGCGGTATTACGATTATTTCATTTATTCTAATTTGTATTTTTTCCCCAGTGGAGCATAAAAATAAGAAGTTAAATTCAAAAGAAAAAGCGATTTATAAATTGATTGCAGTTGTTCTAAGCGGATTGCTTTTGCTAAGTTCGTTGTTGTTTACTTTTGCGAGTAATTTTACTGTCGTTGGAATTGCAATGGAAATGGGAATAGTTTTAGATGCATTTCTTATGGTATTAGAAAAAGCTTATCAAATGTGTAGGACAAGATAAATTCTTTTGATGCTGTTTAAACTTAATAGATTCGTCCATCGTGAATTATTGACAAAAGCGGCATTTTCAAGTTATAGAATAGGTGTATTTATTTCGATGACTCACATTATGTGAAGCATGATTTACTAAAAGAAGCAAGAGGTGATATTGATATCAATAAGTTGATTATTTATATATAGTCTTACAATGCTCTTGGGTAAAGAAGGTGATTCCAATGTTTTGATATGTTTATATCTCAAAAAACAATAATAAAACAAAAGGAGTAATATTATGAAAGTAAAAAAATTATTAGTTATTTTATTGGCTTTAGCTGCAATGCTGTCAATATTTATACTTCCTGCAAGTGCAAAAAACAATCACGATCAAGTATTCACTTTCTATTTTCAACCAAATTCAATGGTCGATCAAGGCCAGATAGGATATCGTAAGGAGGACGCATCAGGAACATATTTAAGATACATTGATGGTAACGCACAAAGTTGTATGTTCAAGGTGTATGGAGGTAGCCACTCCTATTTTGAATCGAATTGCCAAAACGAAACAAAAAATGGCTATGCGTTTGTTTATAGGGGCCAAACAGGTTGCATAAGCCAATACGTATATGAGAATAGATATTCACACTACGGCACAGCAACTCCTTATGCATTTTTGCAAGGCTCTGTTTGGGCGGTTGATGGCGGAGTCATTTCAAGTGCTAAGGGAGTTTGGAGTCCAGACACATTAGGCAGTTTTCCGTATTTTAACAGATAAAAGCAAAGACCGTAATCATAAAAATGATTACGGTCATAAGATATATTTTGCATCTCTTTATTGGAGGAACAAGTAAAATGCATTCGAAAAAACTTATGAAACCTCTTTGCATAATTGCATTATTTGGTTCTATCCTGTTACTGCTTTCTTCTTGCAACTTTAATGAATTAAAGAGATTCGGCCTTGGTGTTCTTACCGGGAATCCCATTAAAGATAATGATACAGAATTGCAAACTATTGAAGTAGTTGATAACCCGAATAATTATTATATTAAAGATGATGAAACCTCGGAAGCGGTATTTAAATATACCATAGAAAAATCATACTTTATAAATGATTTAAGTGAGGCGAGCTTGTCAATAGATGATTTTCCCAACAGCAACGGAAAGACCGAATATTTTACATCTGACGGAAAATTGATTGATAATAATTTGCAGCTCCTATGTATAGAACTTTCAATTGAAAAACAGTCTGAAAGAAAAAGGTCTTACACCGGCACAGAAGATGAGAATATACATATACTTGAAAATATGTATCTGTTCGCTGATGACTATAAGTTTCCGATAAATGAATCGTATTTCTGCGCTTATCTTGAACAAACAGAGGATATTACCAGGTCTTCAGAGGAGAACGAATATTATTATTTTTCATTAAAGAAAGACGAAACGGCAAGATTTAAGCTTTGTTATATTGTTAATAAAACAGAACTCGAAAATCAAAATATTTGTATTTGTCTTGGGGAAAGTGTTGTGCTCAACGGAACAGATATTGATAGGAAAATATGCTATATTCCATTGAAAATAGAGAGGGAGAGATAACAATGATATTGTCCTTGAAAACAGAATTAAAAAAAGCTTTTAATAACAAATTATTTTACCTTTCCCTAATCATAAATTGCATTATAACTATTATTGCCGGAATTGTATCCGTGTTATATTCTAAAAAAAGCTTTGGTATGATTCACGCTTCGGAAAACCCATGGTTGCCGGTTAATACGCTTTATCAATATTGGATAGCCGATGATATGAGTAGCGTAGCTCCGTATATTTTTTATGTTTTACTTCCATTAACAGCATGCCTTGCTTACGGTTGGTCATATTCAACTGAGCTTAGAAGCGGCTACATAAAAAATGTGCTTATCCGAACAACAAGAAAAAATTATTATATATCAAAATTTATTGCAACATTTCTCTCAGGCGCCTGCGTTGCGTTTATACCTATTTTGCTTAACATTTTAGTCGTTGCTTGTTTTATCCCTGCCGTAAAGCCGGATATTTATTACAATTTCAGTTATATACATTACTCCGGAATCATGCTATCAAAGCTGTTCTTCACACATCCGATTATGTATCTTATCGCTATGACATTGCTTACCTCTTTGTTTTCGGGTATATATGCTTGCTTAAGTCTTGCTTTGTCATTTTTTGTGAAAAATAAAATTGCAGTAACAACAGCACCCTTTATTCTATTGCTTATAGCAAACTACGCTACAGGCATGTTTAGGGATATGTTTCAAAATATCGGCGAGCTTTCGCCGTTGAAATTTTTACATGCTACTGCGGGTAATCTCATATATCTGCATAATGCAATAATCGAGCTTGTAGTATTATTCATAATTACAGGATTGATTACAATCATACGAGGTACTAAAAATGATGTTTTTTAGATCGTTAAGATATGATTTGAAAAATGGTTGCGCTTCAAGTTTAAAAAAATATTTGCTTGTTTTGTGTATGGCGGCAGCATTTTGCTTTGATTATTATATAAGGTATCGTACCTTCTGTACATTAAACAGCGTTTCCACTCCATCTTCTCTCGCAGATTATGTGTTTTATGTTTTTGCAGGAAAAGAAGAGTATAAACCGGTTATCGGTCAAAGTTTCTCTTTTCCGTCAATATGGACATTGCTTTTTGTTTTTGCAATGTTTATAACATTAATTTATCCGTTTAAGGATTTGAATGGATTTGGCAAATTTGTCCTTATTAATACACGTTCAAGAAAAACATGGTGGTATTCAAAGTGCTGTTGGATCATTGTGACAATGGCAATTATAAATATGATTATTCTTTCAGCGATAATGATTTTTGGACTAATAACAAAAGCTTCATTCTCAGGAGAGGTTTCGGAATATTGTATTGCGATTTCAAATAACAAATTTGATTATTATATGTATAAAAGCTTTCATATAGGATTAAAGCTTGTGTTACCGTTTTTTATTATGGTTGCAATGTCTATGTTGCAAATGACAATTTCTCTTGTGGTTAAGCCAAATGTGAGTTTTATGCTTACTGTAACACACATTATATCAGCAGCATTTTACAAAACACCGTTTTTATTTTCAAACTATGCAATGCTGTTAAGAAACGACGCAGTAGTTAATAACGGTTTAAGAGCTGCTACGGGAATATTAATATCGATTATTGTAACGGTATCTTCTATGATAATTGGATCTATTGTGTTTTCACGGTATGACATATTAAATAGGGAGTGATAGATATGGCTAATATAAAATTATCAGATATAACAAAAACAATAAAAAAGAAGACGGTTCTTGATAATATCAATCTTGAAATGCACGCAGGAACGGTAACAGGTTTTAATGGCATTAACGGTTCCGGTAAAACGATGTTGATGCGAATGATTACCGGTTTGATAAGACCGACTTCCGGTTCTGTTTATATTGACGATAAAGAATTACACAAGGATATTTCATTTCCGCCGAGCGTAGGCGCACTCCTTGAGAATCCAGCTTTTATTGACGGATATACAGGAAAAGAGAATCTTAAACTTCTTGCAGGAATTAAGGGTTTTGTGACTGACGATGAAATTGATGAGATTTTAGATTTCGTTGGTCTTTCAAACGCAAAAGATAAAAAATATAAAAAGTATTCATTAGGAATGAAGCAACGATTGGGAATTGCCGCTGCTGTTATGGAAAAACCTGAAATCGTTATTCTTGACGAGCCGACAAATTCTCTCGATTCAGAAGGCGTGGAAATGGTCAAGAGTCTTGTTCAGCGTGAAAAAGAAAGACAATCACTTGTGATTATTGCGTGCCATGAGTATGAAATACTAAAATCTTTATCTGATATTATTTATTCCATTGAGGGCGGAAAAATAATAGATGTAGTTGAAACAGGTGAATTATAATGAAAAAAATCATTGCAATCTTTTCAGTAATGCTATTGCTTTCTGCTACTGTAAAAATAGCATTCTTAAATATGAATGCTGAAAGACCGAATATACAAGAATTTGAAATGGGAACAGAAGTCTTTTATGAAGATAATTACTATGAAGATTCAAGCGAAATCAGAAATGGTTATTCAATAACCGTTTTATCTGCAAAAATTTTTAAAACAGATGATTTCCTTCAAGAACATCAAATTAAAGAACTAAATATACCAAAAGATATAGACGACCCTTTTATTCAGTATGTTCCGGAGTATGTTTTTGATGTTGAAGTAAAAGTAAAAAATATTAATAATAACAATGAGAACAGCGGAATCGATTTGTATAACACAATTCTTGCGGCTGACGATTTTAAGCTTCAGGTTGACGATAAAATTTGGAGCGCTTTATACCCGCAACTGAACTCCATAAAAAAGTTCAAGTTAGTAGAAAATAGCGAGGCGATTATACACTTCCCATACGCAATAAGCTACGGAGATGCAGAACTGCAACATTCGGTTACTTCCGATATGTTATACAAAACCGATTTCCAACTCGTACTCTCCAAATATCCTGTGGATATGAGGATAAACATACATAGTGATTCTTAAGCAACCGGCGACGTTGATATGTTTGATACACTTTTGGTCAATGATGATGCGCTTATGCTTCGGGTGGATGCGGATTTATGGGATTGTATGTACCCTCAGCTTGCAGGGTCTTAATCCTTCCGCTTGCGTCCGAATACGGAAATGGTCTTTCACTTGCCATTTGTTGTTGAGGCGGTGTACAGCGAACGCTATCCTATGGAACGGGTGCAAAAAGAAAAAATGTCGTTGGTAATTTCGCAATACCCTGTGAAAAAAGTCATTAAGTTGAAATGAAACACGGCAAAAACTTTTTCTGCACTGCAGAAAAGGTATGGGAAACAGCCACCGTTCACCTTGCTATTGCAGATCCAACGGATACAGTCCCAATACGGTTGCACGGCTTTCGTCCCTGTACGTTTTCTCGTTTCTTTTACTCTGCGGTGCAACCATTGTTGTATTTACACACAGAAAAGAAAAATATTAAAAAAGTAAGAGGAGACACATTTATGGCAACAAATTTTTTAGATATCATAGGTAAAATTGACGATTTACAAGCTGTTCTACATGAATATGAAGAAGAACTTTCCCAAGCAGAAAGAAAAAACGATACGACAAACATAAAGCGATTAGAACGATTGATTGAAGAAACAGAAAACAAAATCGAAGGCATGCGTAATTCACCATATTACAACGGTTAAATAACAAGTAAAAATACAAGTAATTAGATATCTTCTTTTCTGCTGTAATATATTTTCAAGTGAGTGGTTCACTTTCTCCTTCCATCATGACAGGTGGCACCTGCCGCCGGGAAGACATAGTTCTTTCTTGGCGGTAGGTGCTTTTTCGTTTTGCTTTTTATCTTATTTGTATTTTGTAAAGCAAACTGCTCTTGCCGCCTTTTTCACGGTAGCGTTGCTCCGTTGATACAAGTCCTGCTTTACGCAAATCGTGTAACGCACGGCGGACGGTTGACTGGGACAGTTTTAAATCACTAGCTATGGTAGGAATAGCAGGCCAACATTCGCCGTTCTTGTCGGCTCTGTCAGAGAGATAAATATATACAGATACCGCCCTGTGCGGTAAATCCATACGGTATAAAAAATCAAGTCTGCTCATTTTCTTTCACCTCCTGCGGATGAGATTTGTTTTGAGATTTTCGACGGCTCGGAGGTACAGATTCCAACACAGTCTTACCGATCTTGTTTTTATTCTTTGACTTTTTCTGAGACTTTCTCTGCGGTTCATGGCATTGACTCTCAGCCTGATTTTGACCGCTTGCAGAGTCGGCTTTTTCAGCTGTTTCTTCCTGAATCAGCCAGTCAGCGTGATATTTTTGTACGATACCGTCTATGATTTCCTGCTTCTCTGCATATTCTACCTCACGGCCACCGTTGTCGGTTACGATATATGGTTTATCCTCATTAAATTCGATTCCCCACTTAAAAAACAGCTTGAGCTTGACCCTCATGGGATGGAAACCTGTTTTCATTACAACAAACTGACCTTTGGGCATAGATTTGAGTTCATCCGGCGTCATTAGCGGTCGTTCAATCATCTGCAAGGATTGTGACGGATCATTTTTGCTCCTTGATACAGAACCCGACATCACCGTTCTGCTGCCTAATGCTTTTGAGAGCACCTCTGCTGAGCTGCTGTTGGGAGCAAAGCCGCCGAACAGGGTGATTTGCGTGTTGTCTACAATAATCTCTGCACCTTCTTTGCCGTAGTTCTTGTCGAGCTGCGAGAAGGACTGAATAATCGGTACAATCTGTAACCGCCTTGAACGGGAGGCAGAGAACATCATTTCTGCACTCTCTATCTTTGGCAAAGTCCCGAATTCGTCACAGAAGAATACACAGCGATTTTTAAGTTTGCCGCCATTCTCATCGGCTACAGCAAGGATTTCCCTGTATAGCTGCTGAATGATAAGAGAAATCATAAAAAATGTGTTGGGATTTTCTTCAGGCATAATTACAAAAATAGCGCATTTCTCATTGCAGAATTCTTCAGCATCTATCTCTGTATCAAAACATAGTAACTGTTCCAATTCCGAATCGAGAAAGGTATTAAGCCTTGATAATGCTGTACTCATAACACTTGCCATTGACTGCTCTGCAGTATTTAATGCCGCACCCGCAAACCATTTTGCCTTATGGTCATTCGGTAGCATTTCCATTAACTGCTGAAACTGATTTTTGCCTTTTGAATTTGACGGAGCGAATAATTCCTGAATGATTTTAAATACTGATACGATATGCCTTTCTTTGGATTTGCAGAATTCTGCAACTAACAATATTGTGGCTGTCAGCAATCCCTCGGCGGCGTCATAGAAATATGCGTTCTGTCCAAAATTCGCCGCATCCATGCCCGATAGGATGATGGTCTTGGAGATAATCTTTGCATACTTTTCCGCTTTGGCTTTGTAAACCAATTCTTCGCTTGATTGATACAAATCCATATATTTGTTTACAAGATGCAGGAGATTGTTGCCGTTACTGCGTGTAGGATTGCGCAAATCAATAACCGAAACATTGTAGCCGTACTGTTTTGCAATATTTCCGTAATTTCGCATCACATCGCCTTTTGTATCTGTGGAGAGAAATGACATCCCCGATGCACAGGCATATTCAATACAAGGGTACAGCCAATAAGCCGTTTTTCCTACACCTGCCGCACCAATCATCAACACATGGACATCTCCTGTATCCACAAGTGCTGTTGTATTGTGTTTGCCGCCTGTGCAACCAACCACAATGCCCTGCGGCAAAGCTTCTTCCGGCTGTTCTTTTTTCTTGCTTTTGAAAAGCCTGCGTTTGACAATTCGGGATGCAGTCGGAGTTTCTCCATCGGCGGCTTGTTTGCGCCATTTATTTGGTGTAAACGGAATATGGCGGTAAATTTTTCGGATTTCAGATTTGGTTGCCCACCGAGCCGTACCATGCTGACCGTCACCGACAGTTTTGGATTTTATGCTGTTAAGGTTATAGAGGTGAGCGACAACGGATATACCGCCGAGGATACAAAACATAACGTCGGCAATTATAATTAAAGTTGGAATGCCTGACACGGTTCTTCATCCCCCCTCTTATCTTCATTGGGTATAAAAAAATCCGCACAAAAGTGCGGTTCATTGCCTCCGGCTGCCAACCGGTCTTCGTTCCAATCCTTGTGGAGTGGTATGAGATTTTCTGATTGTATTCCTTTTTGGATTAGCTTTTCGGATATCCGTTTATTAGCGTGCTTCCCCGCTTCATCATTGTCGAGACAGAGGCAGACTGTATTGATATTGGGATTATCCTTTAACATCTGCCACAACACACGGTCAGCCACACCGCAGCAAGCGGCATAGCTGTGCGTTTCCCAATTGTCTTTGTGCATAGATATGAAACTTAACATATCTATCGGAGCTTCAAAGAGATATAATCGGTTGCTTGAACCATGCCAATGAAAGCTGTACTCCGGCTGACTGTTCGGAGCATTTCCTTTGTATGTGCTTTTTGAACCTATTCCGCGCATAGAGGCGTGGCGTGGATTACCGTCTTTATCAAAGCCCACAAATACAGCATTGTGATATTTTGCCGACTCGTAAATCATCTTGTGATGCACAAAAGTGTACAGCACCTCTTTGTCAATTATGCGTGTGAAGTTCAGATATGCAAAAACTCTCCGCATATTATCATTGCGTGGTGGCAGTTTAAACGGTTTTTGTTCTTTCACAACAGGTGGGGAAGCAATCAATGTTCCGCCGCAGCCACCGAGCAGGAATTCCATTGCTTCTGCATAGTTTTTGTTGTAGAACCTGCGGACAAAATCAATTGCATCCCCACCGACTCTATCATACTGATGGAACCACAGATTGCCTCTGATAGTGACTTTCTGCGAACCGTCTTTCCATTCCCACTCTTTGCCGGAACGTTTCAGCGTTTCGCCTTGCAGTTCAAGTAACGATACAAGGTCGGTTTGACGAGCCAGCGCTTTTTGTATGTCTGTGAAATGAATATAGGTTGACATTTTGATTCTCCTTATTGATTCTTAACTTGGAAATTGATATAATATAATTGCAATTTAGTCCTTAATGAGTGTAGTTGCAATAATTATGAGATTCTCTGTAACGATTTCTAAAAAATTCACGAATGGTTTCGAAGCAAAACTCGGATTTGCAGGAAAGGATTTGATAGAATTGATTATAGCGATGAGTTGTTTGGCGGGTACCGGTGTATGTGGGGGTCGTAGCAGACACAATGAACATATGAGTAACTTCACAATGAAATAAGGTAACGACACCGAGAGGTTCGAGTTCCTCTGACTCCCGCCATATTTACTAAAATCGCAGGCCATGAGCCTGCTTTTTTTCTTCAATTTTTCTGCGTAGTTTGCGGTCGATTGAATTTGCTTTACCTTTTCGTTCTTCGTCCAAGCGATTCTGTATTATACGGCTGATTTGACTGAGTAGGCGGAGCGAGCCGAGTGTTGCAGACCAATTGCGGTTGGCTTTGATACTGTGCAGAAGTTGCTGGGCATACTGATTGCCGTGTTCAGCAGATGCAGTAAGGTATACAATCGCTCTGTCATAGTCACATTCAACCTCTTTGCCGTAGAGATACATCTTACCGAGCATATACTCTGCAAAATCGCTTCCGTTCTCAGCAGCGATTTCAAAGTTGTAGATTGCCTTAGGAATATCTTTTACAGTGTTTTCGGTCAGCCGGATTTTGCCTGCAAGGTAAGCAGCATAAGGATTTTTCTGTATTGCTGCTTTTTCAAGACATTCTATTGCTTTTTCTAAATCCTGCGGTATGAGTTCACCTTTGTATAACAGTTTTCCGAATAGATACTGTGCAGGAGCAAAGTTTTTCTCTGCCGATTCGGTAATTAGTTTTATCGCTTCGGGAATATTTTGCATAAACATTTCATCGTCAAGATATGCTTTGCCGAGCGTATATTTTGCATACTTGTTTCCCTGTGCAGAGGACTTTTTCAACAAATCTTCTGCTCGGTACAAATCCTGTTCAATATCTTCACCCTTGAGATAAGCCTTGCCGAGCAAATATTCAGCATATTGATTGTTCTCTGACACAGATTCTTCGAGCCATCGCAGAGCGTAGTCCACATTTTTCGGAACATCTTTGCCTTGCAAAAACATCTTGCCGAGACGATATTTCGCAACACCGCATCCGAATTTCGCAGATTCAATCAGAAACTCAACCGCCGTATTCGGATTGTATTTCTCACTTTCTTTGTCGAGAAGTTCCTTTGCTTGTCTGTAATACTGCCACATTAAAGATGCTGTTTCTTCATCGGTAAGCGGAGGTTCTGTTTCTTCATCGCTCGGCTCGGAATCAGATTCAGATTGTTCATCAGCATTTTCTTCATCATCAGTTGTAAATATGCGGTCAGTAACAATATTCATTGCTTCCTGTATAACAGTATTTTTAATAGATTTGAATTCCTTGTTTTGCGACAATGGAACATGCTTCGGTAGTTCGTCTGTATAAGTTCGTATAACAGATTCTCGCTGTTCATACCACAAATCATAGAGTGCAGAGATGCGCTCATCGGCGGCAAACTCGTCTACAATTGAATCAATAATCGCTTTGACGTCCGTTTTCAGATAACCGTAAACTTTTTTACCTGATGTTTTAGATAATCTGTCAGCAAGATTTAAAAGAATTTCTTCAAGCTTGGGATTATCATAAACATCGCTGTTGATTTTCGAAATGATTTTCTCTATTACCTCGCGGCTGTTCGCTTTTAACTCGTCACGGTATTCGGTTTGCTTCTCATATATACTTATCAGATCCTGTCTGAATATTTGTTTTGCAAGCGTTGACTTGATTTCTCTGATTCCGTTTTTAGTCAAATATGCTTCATTCGGATTTGTCGAGTATGCTATCATATGAACATGAGGATGATGAGATTCATTATGAAAAGCGGCATACCACCGAAAGTTTTCAGGGGCAATCTTCATATTGCGTGCAATCATATTTCGGTTCGCACGGATTAAATTCATCCATTCATTAGCACAGTTATACCCAAGCCGTTCAGCATCCTCACGCCGAAGGGATATAATGTGCGTCCAAATATTACTCTCGCTCTCTGCCGCTTCCTTTGCAACATCGGAAAGAATAATCGGAACTCCCTCATCCGTAAAAAGACCGTGAGAAGAAATTACTTCAACCCGGGGACGCTCGGCGATGTATTTTACATACTTTTCACGGTCACCGAACAATTCACTGTGCATCTCTGCGATACGCATAATCAGTTCGTCTGCATTTTCACGGGTGGGGTGGCTGAGATAATCTTCATATTCAAACAGTTCCTTGCTGTCGGGATAGATTTTCACAAGCTTATCAACCAATTTCTTCTGTGTTTTAAATGCAGGTATCGTATTGGTACTGTTCTTTGCAGGCTCTGCACCATCACGGGTGGCAATGTAGCGAATATAATTTTCAATATGCACCTTTGCATTCGGTTTCAGGTACGGAGATTTAAGAATAATCTTAGCCATAGGTTAACCGTTTTGCCAGTCCACGGCATCTTCAAAAGAAAACCTGCCATTCAGACGTTTGACCTCTTTGATACACTCTCCGCGTAAACGATTAATACTTTCCTTATCAACATCATTGCTTGCGGCAAGTACGTTCATCATCATTGCCATTTCAACCGACATCTTGAATAATAATCGGGCGAGTCTGTTTTCCGTATCCGCAATCTTTGCACCGATTACAGATTCAAGTGCAGGCGTCAGCATCTTACTGGTTTCCTTTGAATTCAGCCATGCGATATACATTTCTGTTGCATCGGATATAAACTCACTGCGGGAGGAAGCGTTGGTTTTAGATATATTCTCATCGCACCGTTTCAAAAGATTGCGGCTGATATAGATTCCTGTTCTGACTGCGTCATTTCCGTTACTCATAGCATTTCCCTTTCCGGAATACCTTTTGTATTCCTGCATTTTTCTTTAAAATCGGCGGATTTCGGCACATTGGTATACCAACTTTTACACAAGGCGTAAACGGTAACACACTTTGAAACTCCCGAACGGCGTTGCCGGTTGGTGTAAAACGGCAGTTGCCGCTCCTCGGCGGCATACAGCCTTTATCCTGCTTGATTTTCGACCTTGTAACATCTGCAAAATAACGGTGTTTTGCTCATCTGCAACACTCGCCGAAAATTGCCCGAATTTCGCCGATGCGTTCGCATTCGGTTACTTTCCCGCCCTCGTCCCCACACTCGTCACACAGGGCGACACGGTGGCTCACAGGCGGCTACGTTGTTTTTTCGGACTTGTTCATTTTTGAAGTCACTGTATAGCTTTCTGATTTCATAGATATAAACTCACGAACGCTTGCAGGAACGGTTTTGCCGTAAAGTGTATCCAGCATTTTTACAAGTTCATCATCAAGGCTTGAGCCTTTCTGTCCGAGATACATTTTTAATGCACTCAGTTTTTCCTCGTCGTAGGAAATATTGATTGTTGTTTTCTTCACTTTTTACACCTCACATTGAAATGTTTTGCCTGGGCGATTCATCCGACCATTCCTGCTCGTTATAACTGCAACCTCTCATATATACATCACCGAGTTCCATATCGCCGATATTAATTCTTTCGAGACAGCAATTTTGCAGGCTGCCGTTTTTTATCGTGCAGTCGTAGAACTTGGCTCCAGTGAAATCACTGTGTGTAAAAATACCGCCGTCAAAATTGCAGGCAACACACTCGGCATTTTTGAATTCAGATTCTTCTGCAACAATATCTATGCAATTACAGTTCTGGAATTTTGTTTCGTTAAAAAGAGAAAAGCAGAGTGATGCTTTTCTCAGATTTGTATTTATAAACTTTGCTCCGTCAAAAACAGCATTGATTAGATTCTTGCCTGACAAATCTAAATCCTTAAGCAAACATTTTGAAAAATCAGCCTGTTCGCCGCCTGCGTCATGAAGCCATAAGACATGCTTTGCACGCATTATTTCAATATCCTCAGAGTCTAACGTTCGCAGACTCTGTTCATCTTCCTGTCTTAAATACGGTTCGGCAACTGTAACCGTACAGCCATCATCAGAGTATTCAGCACCGTTAATCTCATCTCTATCTGAAAGCATATGCATAAATAAATCTTGATTGAATTTGCTTGGTACACACAGGCTTCGTACTTCATCAAAATTAATTCTGTACTTACAGTCAATCTGTCCGTCAACAGCCTTGCGTGTATATTTATCTGTAAGGCTGCACATTTCATCTATAAAGTCATTCAGCGATGGATGTTGATCTAATTGAATGAGCGTTCGGGCATTCGGAACATAAGCGGAATATCTTGCGTAGTTGTATCCTGAAGATTCCACAAGAATTCCGTCCGATTTATCCTCACACAAAACAAGTAAACACTGACTTACACCTGATGGATCTGTTCCCATTTCATCTGCGTGTTCGGATATAAAAGAATAGTCACTCAGAAGATTATTTCTGAATGACTCAAATTCATGATATGGTAATTCAATTGTATCGACTATGTTGCAGTGTTCGGGTTCTGCTTTAAATTGTTTTCTGTTAAGCGGTATATCAATTAACATTTTAATTGCCATGCGATACATAAGTCGCAAAAAAAGTTATATAAAAACTACTTTCTGCGAACGGTATCGTTCCTTTCATTGTATTTCTCATATTAAACATTTTCCTTTTCTTCGATATAGGTGATATACGGAATTTTCAGCCAGTGTGTCCATCCGCCGTTTTTCAGCTGCGTTTTTACAACACCATACTGTGTCCCCATTGCTTCAATGACTTCACCGTTACCGATATAAATACCGATATGGCCTTCGTGCCATACGGCAAGTCCGGGAGTTTCGGGGATAGTATCAATCGTGCCTTTTTCTCTTGCCGCCTGAAACATTCCGTTTGCCGAAACATCCTGCATATCGTTTGCACCGATATCGATCTTTCCGCTTTCTGCATCGTACCAACCGTAGCCTTTGATTAACCCAACGCAATCGGCAGTTCGTCTGCCGAGCCAGTTCTGTTCAATGAAATCAGCATAACTTCCGACCTCATCGGGATACTGATTTTTCTTAAACTCAAAGACAGATTTATCAAGCACTGCACCGTAAGTCCCGTATACATAACCCCATCCGCTTTCCTGAGCGTGTATTCCCCACTTTACTAAATCGATATTGTTTTTTGTTGAAATATCGGTATAGTCGGAAATATCAATATGCAAAGAGCGTATATTGCCCATGACATTGCTGAAATCTTCGGGAGTAAGCTGTGTGCCGAATGCAGAATTAACAGCGGAGATTAACTGTTCATCTGTTTGGTTTTCAGCAAAACAAGATACAAGCTTATCAACAAAACCAGGATTGTTAGAAAAATCAGAAAGCGCAAGTACATATAGTACCTGCGCTTCCTTTACGCTGCCGTTAAAACCTGCGGCTGTCATTTTATCATCAATGGTGTTCATAATATCTTCAACGAATTGAAGTTTAGCTTTTTCCTCTGCAGACAAATTCTGAACTACCATTGTTTGCAATCTATCGGTGTCAATATTGATATCGCCGTTGAAAAAGGAAACCACGGCAACGATAGGCATGATGATTATGATAATCACTCCGAGTATGATTCCGAGTGCTGTTTTCAATGCTTTTTTATCCGTGAGGATATATACAGCAATCTTCTTGAGAGCTGCCGCTATAGTTGCACTCATAATATATTTCTCCTTTCGCACAGCAAAAGGCGCAGGCAACTATACTAACGCCCTTTACTGATTTTAGTGTGCGAATTGCCCGCGATGGCTCATCGCCCACCTGCTTTTCCGAACAATGCGGATTTGTAATCGGGAGCAATGACTTGAAGCAGATAACGTTCATTTCCGCATCGGTACAGACAAGTTCCGCGTTCAGGATACTTAATCAGTTCAAACTCGCTTGGCTCAACTTGAAGAGCGTCCATATACTCCTTTGGATTGATTTGTCCTGCGTTGAACAAAAACTGATGCGTCGGAATAGAAAACAGCGGTTTTGTAAACTCACGGATAGACGGAATTAAAAAATCCTCAATATTCTGACTTGCAAGAATAATCGAGGAATCTTTTTTACGCACACGCTTCATAGCGTTACGGATATATTCGATTGCCGTCATATTTGTAAGGAACAAATAAAGTTCATCTATTGATGCCGTCGTATTTCCTTTGCCGAGAAGTTGGTTGCTCATGAAGGAGAGAATATTGAACAACATTGCGTCTTTTAATCGCTTGTTGGTATCCAATAAGCCTTTTACACCGAATACAAGAAATGCATCATCGGTGATGTTTGTATAGCCATTGAAATACTTGCTTTCCGCACCTAAGCACATTGAATGAATGCCGAGGCATACTTCTTGAAGTGTTTCTTCGGTATAGAGATATTTTCTATTACTGTCGTAACTCATAAATTCTTCTTCACACAGCTTGTAGAAATCTTCCATAATCGGATAATCTGTCGACTTCATTTTGCTGTAGTCCGTGCTGTCCGTAATTCCAAATCGGGCATACAGCTTGGAGAGTAGGATTTCAATCGTATCAATCTGTGTATCAGAAAAGTCCTTGTAACTGCGAAAGAAATCTTTGAGAAAAGCGATGTGCTGTGAAAGCCTTGTTACTTTTCTGAATGCCATAGGCGCATCAAGATCTACATTGTCTGCACTGTCATTCCAAGCCTTTGGTTCAAGCGGATTGATGGTGTACTCACCTGACATGAAGTCGATATAGCAACCGCCGAGCGCTGAACAAAGTTCTTCATACTCACTTTCGGGATCAAGGCATATTATGCTTTTACCTGATTCTCTTATATTTGTGAGAATCAACTTTAACAGATAGCTTTTTCCTTGACCGCTGTTACCGAGAATGAGGATATTGGATGTTGTTTTGTCCTCAGCTCTGCGGTCAAAATCTACAAGGATATTCGTGCCGAATTTATCTCTGCCGATATACACACCTTGAGGATCGGTCTTGCCCGAAAAGTTAAAGGGATACAGATTGGCAACGGAACTTGCAGGCAATACTCGTTCATACTGCGCACCGAACTGATTTGCGCCCACGGGCAGAACGGAGAGAAAACCCTCTTTCTGACGGAGTGTCAGTCTGTCAACCGAAATTTTGGAGCGAGTAAGCTCCATTGCAATTTCGCTCTGCAATTCTTTCAGTGCGTCCATACTTTTTGCCTTTAATTCAATAAATACGGAGCAGTGAAGCAGAGGTTCTTTATTCTTTCTGAGATTAGCGAGCAGTTCAACAACATCCTGCAAATTGCCCTCGGCTTCAATGGTTTCATTTACATCATTACCGCCCGATTTCAGCTTGTTTCGGCGTGTTGCATTTTGAATGATTTTACGCTGTTCCCCGGCTTCTACAAGTCTGTGGTAAATGCGAAGCGTAACACCGCTTCTGTCACCGAGCTGAGAAAGAATTGCCTGTTCTTCGGTTGTCGGCGGATATTCACGGACAGCCCAAACACATCGGTAACTGTCACCGACAACATAATGGTCTGAAAAGAATTCGACCGTGCCGGGCAGAATCATATCAAAGAAATCTTTAGTGCGGATTTCCTCAATCTGTTCGGGTGTTAATTCTTTAGGTTTTTTCTTTAACATTCATTTTCACCGTCCTTGTCAAAATCAAAAAACTGTTCACCGTCCGAGTCGGGCATTTGTTCACCGTTCATACTCGCTTCAAAGTACAAGGCGAGGAAACGCTTGATTTCATTTTTCTTCATTCGGTGCGTTTCAAAGCCTTGCTCGGATATGACTTTTTCTATGCGGTTTGCCGTATCAAAAGTCTGTTTATCCTTTGTGTTTTTAAGCCTTGCGACAAACAAAAACTGCCTTGCCGTTGCCATTTCCATTTGAATATTGTCAAGGAAATCTATATCCTTTTTAATAATCTTTCTGACTTTAGGATTGTGTTCTTCTGATAATCTTTCCTGCAAATATGACTTGTTATCATCAAAGCACTCACTTGAATCGGTACAGGTGATTTCAATATCAGGAATTGAGGATAAAACCATCATTAGATGTCTTATTTTAATCTCGACATTCGTATGAGACAGCACGGATATATTTGTGGGAGCTGCGAGGTAAAACAAAAGCTCGCCCTTATTTGTGGCGAGCCCGTACTTCGTAAATGTTTTGACGCCAATTAAATCCTGCACCGAGCGTCCTTTTTTCTTTTTCTGCTGTTTTTCTTTTTTTATCATCAGCCTGCTCACCTCCAGTAGAATTCTTGCTGTGTACTGATAAAATATCTTACTGCATATTTTATAAAGTCAAGCACTGTTGTTTCATCCATACGGATAGTTAAAAAGCCGTAACACAAGGTCACGGCAACGGGGATTACAATTCTTGCCTGTACTAAAATAATGATAGACAGCAGTGCGGCAATTCCCAATATGCAAAAATCCTTTAAACTCCAAAGCCACAGGTTTGCTGTGGCTCTTAAATTTTGAGGGTATAAATATTGTGTCATGTTTATATTACCTCCATCATTTTCCTGTCGCTCTTGCTACGGAGCGAGTAAGATTTACTGCTGTGGTTGTTGCATGAACAACGCTCATCATATTTACCTTTACGCTTGAGTCGAGTCCGAACTGCTGCGCAATTCTCGGTACTTCGTTGGCTGCAAGCATAATTCCCAAACCAAGTAGCATATTTGTGGGAAAGGTAAGCAGACCGAGAAACAATAGCGTTGTCTGCATAAATGCAGTAAGACATATAGCCGCAACCTGTTTCATCCACTGGTTAAATCCGTCCGCATATCCTCTCGGAACAGAGAACATAAACAGAGCGCCGACAGACATTTGAATCAGCAGTATTCCACCTCGCTTGATATTCGCAAAGAATATCTTTATAACGCAGTAAGCAAACGCTATAAGTGCAAGCAAATTAAACAGATTAAAACTCACTTGTGTTGATACTTCAAAACTGCCTTGAAGAACACTCATGCTTTGACTTGCCAGATCAAGCGATTGCGTTCCTGCAAAAATTCGGGACAAATCCTGCGAGAAAGTATTTTGCAGACTGATGCAGAATTTATATAACTCCACAGGGACAATCCCTATAAGCGAACAGGCAAAAAAGCCTTTTAAGATGTTAATACTTGTAGTCTTTATATTCGCTCTGCCGCATTGGTACTCAATCGCCACATCAAATATGGCGACGACTACGCCCGCAACAAAAAGCGCCCAGCCAAACAGCGTAAATAACTTTATCGTTGCCTTTACCCAATCAAGGTCAAAGATATCTGCACCCATATTGCCCATCATCGTGAAAAAGTCTGCAACTGCACCATAAATGGTTTCATAAAACCACTGCAGCATTGTGTTCCAGATAACATTGGATATCTGCTGCCCGAGCGTTTCAAAGACATTGCCGATAGAATCACCGATACCTGAGATAATATCGCCTAACCAATCAAACAAGTGATTCACCTCCGATCAGCTGTCCTGATTTTCAGGACAGCTATGTTCAATTGGTTAGAGAATAGTCCAAATATACAGTGGTGCTGTAAGAGTGAAAATAAGGCAGGCGAACAATATGGCAGGTGCTGTGAATTCAAACTGTCCGTGCTTGCGGTAATCAAAATATGCAGTTCCCAATTTTACAAAAAACAAAATTGCAAGAATCATATCTACAACAGGGAATACGACATTGTTGACTACGGTTTTTATCTGCGACTGTGCGGCTGTCCAAGTGCTTTCAATTGCACTTGCCACATCGCCTGCGGCAAAAACGGTCATCGAAAATATGGAAACGATAACCGTTAAAAGAAGCGCACAGAGCAGAATTTTTAAATGTTTCTTTTTCATAGAGCTTTCTCTCCAATCTTTTTATTGATTTCATCGTCCCGAACCTTTCTGACGGGTATATTGAGACTTTTACAAAACTGCATTTCAGCTTTCATACTTTCGGTTACCTCATCGCCGAAAATCCACATTTCATCACAGAACCAAAGTAAACTGAGCCCTGCCGCCATACCGATTTCCCGTTCTTTAGGAATATTATCATTCAGGCATAGGGCATAGAAATGCGGCACAACAGGAGCTGTACCGCACATCAACGCATATCGTGTATATTCTTTAACCTTTTGCAGATTTTCCTTGATATTACCACCGATGGGAGAACAGATATACACCTTTTTCACCGTTCATCATCCTTTTTCTGATTGATTCCTATAATCAAGGCAGCAATTAAACCGCCCAGGGCAATGGCTGAAAGACCGATCCAAAAGCCGAGATTGCTGTCATCGCCTGTTTGCGGAATATCGGGAATATGGGGCGTAATTTCGGGAACTCGGTCATTGACTGCTGTGATTTCAATAACCTGATTATTATTCGCAACGGTTATACGGTAAATATCATCACTTGGAAGATAATTGGGGGCAGGCTGTAATTCCTTTACAGTCCAATTACCGAATGGTACATTTTCAAAAACAAAAATGCCGTTCTCATCTGATGTTGCAGTAAGAACGGCGTTTGCCTCCGTAAATTCAGTTTCATCACCGTGGAACAGTCCGAACATCGCATCAGCGATAGTTTCCTCTGTTTCACGGTCTATTTTCAATCCTTTAATATTACCGTAGATGAGATTGTTTTCAATAACTTTACCATTATTGGCTTTGATTTTCACATTGGCAATTTCCTGTCCTGCATACACAAACTCCACAGGATATTTCGTGTCGGAGAGAATATAGCGGCTGTCGGTTGCAATTTCCTTGACATACAGCTTTGCTCCTACGGGAATATCCGTGTTAAAAGCTACTTTGCCGTTTTCATCACAGTTTACAATTTCAATAAGGCTGTCTTTCGGGATAACCGAGCTGTCGGCAGCTTTTAAATCTTCATTTGCAAACAGCCCGAATTGTACGGAAAGGATTTCACCGTTATTTCCAATGCCGAAGGTTTCGTTTTGCTCCAAAACTTTAGAGAGTGATATTTCTGCATTTTGACGCTCGTTGCAAAACTCAGCAGAAGTTTCGGTTATGCTTATTTCCTGTCCCGCATAGGTCAGTTCTACGGTTTGCGATTCACCATTCAACACCATACCGTAAGGAGCTTTGATTTCACGGATTTCATATTTTCCGAGATACAAAGGCTTGCTTGTTGCTCTACCGTCTTTTTCTGTCGTGATTTCATCTACAACTGCGCCTTTTGCATAGCGGAGCGTACCGTCCAAAGTGTAAACATCCTCGGCGGCGGTGATTTCATAAACTGCACCCTGTAAGCCTTTTGTCTCATACACAGGCTGACATAATCTGTCTGTCTGCGAAACAGTCGAGAACACCTCACCGGTCTTGGCCACGGTGATTGTGCCTTTCTGCGCAATATTATGCTTTTCAACGGTTACAACGGTCTTGCTGCCGTCAACCTTAAACGGAACAGGCGTGCTGTCAAGAACATATCCGTAACAGGTATTCTGTTCAACGATTTCGTAATTGCCGTAAGGAAGCGCTTCGGGCAGCATCAATTTACCTGTGATATCGGTGTAATAGATATCAATGTCCGCAGGCGTCGGATAATTGATATGCTGAACGATATATTCGCCTGTATCGGTATTCCTTACCTTAAAACCAATACCGGAAGCAGGAATGATTTTACCTGTTTCTGCATCCTTTTTTACAATTTCAATAAGCGATTTAAAGACTGCGTTGTTGATGAGATAACGGTAGGTTTCGCCGTTTTTACTGATAAACACATCGAACGGCTTCATCATTTCTTTTCCGTTCCAGCCTTTTGTCTGCTTGACAGTGTAAATGCCGTAGGGCAGATCTTTTGACTGTGCAAAGCCGTTTTCATCGCAGATAAGAATATCCCTTTCGGATTCCTTTGAAGCCTCATAGCCGCCCGAAGATTTTAGGAATATTTCAAACTCTGCGCCTGTTTCCGGCGTTCCAATCTGTGTTGAGCCGTCATCGCAATGCTTGATTATGGCGATTTTACCTTTTTGCACGGTTTCAAGCGAGTCCAATTCCGTGCCGTTATATTCCGCCTTATACAGCTTGGATTCTGCACCTATATGCAGGGATTCCATATTAAGAAGATACCCTTCGCTCGGTGCGATTTCACGCAAAGCCCAATCAGAATCACAGACATAATATTTGGTAGTAAACTGTCCGTTTTCATCTGTTGTATAAGAGTCAATCAGCTGTTCGCCTTTGTAAATGCCGTACTTAGCGCCCGAAAGAGAAGCATCGCCCTGTGGATTTCCTGTTTCTTTGTCTCTCTTGGTAACAGAGAGCTGCCACTTTTTAAGCGTATTACTGAAATTTACCGTGGTTATCTGTCCTGATATAACGGTAATATGCTGTACATCCTGCGGTACATATTTTTCTTCCGTAAGTTCGGTTACGGTGTAAACACCGGGGATCAGGTTATCAATCTGAATCTGACCGCCGTTTTCTGTTTGAACGGTTTTGTCAACGCCGTTACCCTGAATACGGAATGAAATGCCATCAACCTTGCCGTCCTCAGATGTCTTTACAATTTTGGCAGAGCCGTAAGAAACCTTGATTTTCACATACGCTTTCACAGGATCGCTTACCGACTGTGTGTAGGTCACCGTGTCCTGTGAGCCTTTGCCGGGCAGATATATGCCGTCAGTCCAAGTGATTAAGCCTTTTCTCTGTGAGCCGTTCTTTTCGGCTGTAACCGTAATTTCTTCTTTAGGCGCTGTCTTAGATGTTACTGTCAACTCGTTACCGTTTACAGTAAAGGACACAGACGGCACATTGGAATGAAACGAATAGTTTGACAATGCATAGTTTGAATCGGTGAGAACAGAGACATACTGGTTGCCGTCCCATTGCATTTCAATGGTTTTTGCCTTCCCTGCTGACCTTGCACAGAAGGAAGGTACTTTCGTATGATTTTGAACAGCTTTTTCGATATCCGAATAGTGATTTAAGATTTGACTGCGTATCGGATTGTTTTCTCTAATAGAGTCCAATACTCTGTCACAGCTTCCTGTATCAACAAGGCTAAAATTTTCATCTCGTTCGCCGACTATTGTTTCCCAAATTAACAGCTGAGTGGCTATTGCAAAGGAGAGTTTGTCAGCACCTGCGGCGTCCTGTGTTTTCCACTCAGTTGAAAGATTCCCTGTATAGCCGTACTGCAAAATTCTGCCGATAAATATCTTTATTTGATCACCGTCGATTGTTCGGTTGTATTCAGGCGGGAAATTGTTCCAAAAGTTTTCATCCTTTTGTGTAAGGGTATCGCCCGTATGCTGTCCTGTTCCGGGTTCAATGCAGTAGCATATTTTACCCGTATATGAACCTATAGCGCGAAGAGCCATTGTATTTGATGCTCCGCCTGTATTCCAGCCGTTCATATATTGCAAAGCACCGTGTCCCCAGCCCGAACGGTTGGCGTCATTTCCTCTCGGAAACTGAACCATGTATATGTCAGCTTTTTCGCCGACGGCAGCATAAGCAGTAACTGCTCCGAGTGAGAAGAAATTCGAGAAAATAACCGTCAATGCCAAAAGCAAAGACAGGCATTTTGTAAGACCTCTTTTTATCATTGATTTTCATCCTTTCCAAATAAAAAACGCACCGTATTTCTACGATGCGCCGAGTTTATATATTTTTGTTTTATGCATAGCCTATATATATTTCATAAGAATTATCCGAGACTTTCTCTGCCCATATCCACACGTCCGTTATATCTTCATCTTTTGCATAGCGGTTGAGCCTGCTTTTTATATCCCGTTCAAGATACTTGCATTTTACGTTTGCGGATATAGGGTTATCCCAACAGTCTACAGCCGAGCTTTCAAGCCGTAAGCCTACGCTTTTGGCATAGTTTTGTGCGAAGTATATCCAATAATCAATATCAAACTCCGGCTCCGTTGGCTTGGTTGTTGTTGGCTTTTCTACAGGCTTAGTCGGAGCAGGGGGTTCTGTCTGCTTTTGTGTGGAGATTTCAGCAGGTTTACCTGTTCCCTCATCTTGATGCGGTTTCGCTGCTGACGGATCAGAAACTTTTGGCTTTTGGTTATTGGCATTCATTGTGAAAGGATTCTGATTGTTTTTTTCTGTTGTTCCTTCGGGTTCGGTTTCAGCCATTGAATCGGGCTTAACTGTATCAACGGATTCGGCATTGACATTATCGCTCGTATCATTGTTCGATAATATATCAGTCAAATCCGTCTGACTCGACCTGTCGGATTCGTTGGCTTTTATTTGTTCCTGATTTCCGCATCCCGTGAGGCTTAACAAGATGACAACGCTAAGGAGAGCAGATAAGATTTTTTCTTTCATAGTGAATCACCTCAACCACAAGGATACCGACAATTTTTCAAAAGTCCAGACAATTCTTTAAGAAATATATATTTTTTACATAGACGGCTGAATATCTGCTGTTTGGGCTTCATCTTCGGAAATATTATCCATATTCTGTTCCTCGCCGAGTTTCATTTCGTATGCTTCTGTGACCTTCTCAATCAACTCATTACGAGCCTCAGCTGTAATCGGGTGGCAGATATCGCTGTATTCAACTTTTCCGTCTTTTTTGTAACTGTTGGATGGCATGGACACGAAAATACCTTTAACCGAATCAATTACCTTAACACCGTGAACTGCAAACGCACCGCCGATATTGACCGATGCATAGGCTTTAACGCTCGAATCGTCCTGCTCCACAAGACGGTCAATTCTCGCCGTGATATTCGGAAGTGCTTTCTTTTGTTCTTTTTTCTTTGCCATAATATTTTCCCTCCTGTTACATTGAAATAAAGGTGATACCCATATCAGATTCCACCTCGTCCTGACTGATATCTTCAATTTCTTTGAACCTGTCCATATATTTTACCACCTCGCTCTCGGTTAATGATCTGAAGTTTTCACCGTCATCACCCACAACAAAAAATGTACCTGCAATAACGCTTGCACCGTCCCTGATTCTGCGGTTGCCCTCTAAGCCCTGCAATTTACCTTCTTCATTGCAAATTATGAGCGTTCCGTCACCGTTTCCCACAACCTCAATATATCCGCCGACAGCTTTTTGCAGAGCAGATAATTCGTCATCAATTTTCGTTACATACGGCGCTTTGTGCGGTTCGACCATTACAACGGTTAATTTTTTAGCCATTTAATTCACCGCCTTGTTGTATATTTTGGTTTTCAGTCCACATGACCGACAGATGCACCAAAGCGGCTCTTTGCTGTTCGGGTGAGAGGTTATTCAGAAAATCAAAGAGCGTAACCTCGTCATTTCTGACAACAGGTTGCGCTCCTTTACAGTTATCACATATTTTCTCTCGCCTTACAACAACCGACCTGCCGTCCGCTGTTTCGGTAAACGATAATACATCGTTATACTTAAACCCTACACGCTGTCTGATTTCATAAGGAATTGTGATTCTTCCGCGTTTACCGAGAATACGAAGCATTTGCATCATTCAAAATTCCTCTCTTTCGTCACAGCTGCCATAACAGGGACAGCTTTCACAATTCTCATCACAGTCTGTTTCACTCATAGGGCAGTGTTCGCAGTCGCTGTCGCAGATAAAATCTTCTGTATCTTTTACTGTATTAATAATGATTTTACCGTTACCTGCACTCATTTGAACAACGCTTTCTTCGCCAATACCTGCTTCTTCAAGCATTTCTACAGGTACAGAGAATAAAACATAATCGCCTGAGTTCATTTTTGTATTTTGCATTGAATAATACACTCCTTTAAGATTTTTTCGTAATCATAATTCTCCCTGAACAAATTTAACTGTGCAGGTTTTTTCTTTTCCCGTTCATACAAATCGTAATTCCCTATAAGCAGTTCCTTGAATTCTTTACCTGCCTCATACCGCTGTGCCATAGAATGTGTTCGGGAAAAATCAAACATTGAAAATCCGTTGTACAGTTCACGAATTTCATCGCAGTCGTTGTAGGACAACAAAAATTTACCTTTGTTGTTTTTCAGCGTATCCCGAAGTCTTACATGATCGTCCCATTCAAAGCCTATCTCGTACATATCCTCTGTGGAGAAGTACGGCGGATCAAGATAGAAGAACGCATCGGGACGGTCGTAATGCTTAATCAGCGTTTCAAAATCCTGATTTTCCACTACTACATTTGCCATTCGGTCCTGCAGCTGTGAAATCAAGCCAAACAGTTTTTGGATGTCAAAAGGCTGTGATGCGTAAGATTTTCCGCTGCTCGAATAACTGAACCGTAGTAGTTTTAAAAACATTGCGGCTCTGCGTACATCATAATCCAACGTAATCCTTTTACGCATTTCCGTAAGTTCCTTCGCCTCAAGTGGCGGAAACATAATTTGCGTCAGCCGTAATTCCTCTGACAGATACTTATCGTCAAACTGCTCATTTTCAAAGAAACGGCGTATAGCTATAAAATCTTCACGGGAATTCAGATGGCAAAAACCGAGTTCACGGATTACAGCCATTGTTCTCTCTTTCATACAGCGAAACAAATTAGCAAGATTGCGATCAAAGTCGTTATATACTTCAAACGGGCAAATTTCGGGATTACCGAGCAGTACGCTGCCCGAACCGCCGAACACATCGATAAACCGCCCGTATTGAGGCGGAAACAGTGCATATAAAATATGCAGGATGGCAGTTTTATTGCCAACCCTTGATACAGGAGTTTTAATAACAATCACCTCACTTTCTATGCGAGGTATCAATTGCCGTTAAAACAAAAAAGCGGTACCAATTCTGTCTCAGACAACAATTGATACCGCCGATATATTTCTTAATCCTTATTCGGTTTTTTCAAAAGGCTTTGAATGGTCTTTTCGTATTCATTGACTCGGGTTATATGCACACAGCAAAGAAGTGCAGTCGATATACAGCCGCCAATCAACAAACCGATAATTAGCATTGCAACTTCCATTTACATACCTCCGAATTCCATAGATTCGTCTTCACATTCATCTAAATCAGCATCGCCTGTAATGTTTACATAGTCGCCGATAATGCAAAGTGCCTCACCGTAACTGCCCGAAGCACAGATACGGTCACGCATTTCTACCGCCTGCTCTGCCATACCATTTTGGCGCAGTGTTCTTGAAGCAATCCCCATAAGATTGAAAATATTTCCATCTTCACCAATCAGCTTGCAGTATGGCTTTTTTCTTTCTGCCGTTTCTTCGGATAGGAAACCGCCGAGCTTGTTATTTACATAATCTGATAGCCATTCACCACCGAAATTTTCGTGTGTCTGTAACCGCCACATAGCGAGCTTTCCCATATTAAGTTTTACATCTTCTGAGAACGGGAACAAAAGATTGGTGAGACCTTCGTTTTCAAATGCAAGACAGTTTTCTGCTTTGAATTTTGTGCCGTCAAACAAAATATCCGACTTTATGAGCATATCGTTTATTCCGTCTACCCAGTCCTGAAGCTCGCCGCCGCAGCCTTGCAAAATCAAGCCCTCTTTATCTTTCATTCTGCGAAGATCTTCCGCATTGATTTTCTTTACGCTCATAAGTGCATACCTCCATTCTGCTGAGTTTCATTTTTGCTCTGGTCAAACTCTCCACGCATATATTCGCCGAAAGTCATATTTTCACTCATAAAATTCGGTTCTGTATCTTCGTTAAAAGCGATATATCCCTGTTTACCGAAATCAATCGGTTCATCGGTAATAACACTGCCGGCATGATTGACTTTGACTTTTGGCTCGACAGTTGCAAAACTGCAGCCATCATCGCTATGGCGCAAATGATAGCAATACAGTCCTTTGGGAATATCCGCATCGGTCAGTCTTTCGTTTGTGAACAGAGCAGGCTTGCCGAAAAGCGAAATTAAGTCAAATTCATCATTTTCAATATTGATATATCCGTTTTCCGCTTTATTGAGCATTAAATCAAGCTCGGCAGGATCGTAGTCCCAAATACGACAGGCAAATTCAATACAGTCTTTTTCGCTTTCGGGATAATATTCCTCAGTGCATTCGCCGTTGCTGTAAATTTTCCGTCCGCAGTTTGCACCGATATCTTCATCAGCCCACTCATGTTCAAAGGTAATATCGGGATACATTTCGGACAGTTTTTGTAATATAGGGTGCGGTGCTGACCATGCAGTCTGAAAGTGTAAATTACCACTTGCACTATAATCCGTGCCTTCATCATAACCGTAGGCATTCCATTTTGTACCCCAATTATTGATACTCCATTCGTACCAAGTGGGAGCACCGTACTTATGAAGATTTTCTACTGCCGTAACACCGATATTCCAGATTTTCTTTTCTTCTTCATCGGATATTTCTGCGCTGTGACTGCGTAAATCCTCAAAGAACTCATCATAGGTGCCTTCCTTGTCGCTCTGTTCTTCGGGCATATTTTCAAGATAGGTCTTAACCATTTCAATACCCTTATCTGTACGGGAACCGCTTTCCACATTCAGCGACTCGGGCATCGGGATAATCTTGTTAAAATCCACCGTGCCAAGTCCCAATTCATCATACTGAATTTCTTCAAGCATTTCACGGATTTTCTGTTCATCACCTTTTAATGTGATAATGTTTTTTATATGATTCGGCATTTATTTTCACTCCTGTTCGTAATATATTTCTTTAATTTTCTGACCTAAAGCAGAAATGACAGGAACGCTTACCGCATTGCCTGCCATTTTGTAAAGCCGTCCGTCTTTGAGTCCGGTGGCTTGTGCTTTATTAAATTGTTCATCGGTAAAACCCTGCAAACGCCAGCATTCTTTCGGCGTAAGCTTACGCACTCTGCCGTAACGGACAACACCGTGTCGGTCCTGAACAGTAAGCGTAAACATAGGCTCATTCGGCTCTTTGATGCGTCTGCCTTGCTGACGAACAGATTCTTTTTCAGGTGTAAGGATAGCCCTTGGTTCGGATTCTATAAAGACACCTGAATGCTCACCCTTGTGTTTGCTGATTCCCGAATCCTGCCTTGCAGTAATGCAACGGGCGGTATCCGTCAGTTTTGCATCTTCGTTCATATCAATAAAAAAATACCCCTGCGTATTTCCGGGCGTTACGGTATGCGCGATATTATCGCCGACTCTGCCGCGTCTTGAATTAAGGCTTGGATATGCAAGGTCAATGCTGTCACCGGGATGCGCTATCTGATATCCTGTTTTTGTTTTCACTTTAACAGGTATCCCGACTTCATACAGACCGCATTTGCCGCCGAAACCGCCTGCGCCGCTTGTTAAGGTAATTCCGACTCCGCAGTCTGAGTACACACGCTCTCCCTGTGTTCCGGGGATAACTTGAATAACAGGCGTTCTATTTGCTTCTGTGAAAGATAATATTTCTCCGATACATCTGCTTCTAAGATATCCGATAATATACACTCTCTTTCGGGATTGGGGGACTCCGAAATTCTTGCTGTTAAGCACTTGCCATGTGACATCGTACCCCAATTCATCCAGCGTACTGAGGATTGTCGCAAAAGTCCTGCCTTTGTCATGCGAAAGCAAGCCGGGAACATTTTCAAGAAGCAGAAATGATGGTCTTTTAACGGCGGCAATTCGGGCGATCTCAAAAAAGAGAGTGCCTCTTGCGTCATCTTTAAATCCTTTTCGCAGACCTGCGATTGAAAAACTCTGACAGGGAAAGCCCGCGCAAATAAGGTCGATATTAGGCAAGTCTTTCGGGTTGATTTTTCTTGCATCTTCAAAGTACAATTCTCCTTTCGGTTCATATATGGCGTTGTATGCCTGATTTGCATATTTATCTATCTCGCAGTGACCGATGCATTCAAAGCCGCCGACAGCTTCAAGCCCCGAACGGAAACCGCCGATTCCTGCGAACATATCAAAAAATCGGATTGACATAGCAAATCCGACTGCCTTTATTTATATAATTTTCGCCGCACCTCACATTCCCATGACAGGAGCATTGTCCTCGTCCATATCTTCATTTTCTTCTGCCAATTCTTCCTCTGTTAATTTGCGAAACGAATCTTCGACGGGGACAATACCTAAGTGTCTGCCGTTATCAAAATCACAATGCAGAGTACCTATATCATCAACCACGCTTACAGTGCCTCTTGTATTGTCTTCGACAGGGCGGGGATCGTCACCCATACTGATAAGCATTATCCTTGTACCCGGCGGGTAGTTGTCTTTCATACGCTGTACAAAGCGTCGCTCTGCTTCAAATTTGTTCATAATCTTGCAACTCCTTTTTTGATATATAATGAAAAAAGCCAACCGTTATATTTCAAACGATTGGCTATGTATATATATGAAAAAAGGCAGATAGATTTTTTACTTTCTATCTGCCTGAATATGTTTAATATTTAATTATGTGGGAGTTCAAATCTATACACAAAGGGAAAAACGCTGTTTTACATCTACGAATTTTAACTGCTGAAATTTGCTCATTAGACAGCAAAAGACCTCGGTAACACCGAGGTTTTTGGGGGATACATCTATTTTGTATCCACTTGATGGCTGGGGTGGCAGGATTTGAACCTACGAATGCAGCAGTCAAAGTGCTGTGTCTTACCGCTTGACGACACCCCAATATTTACTTTTTTAAAATTATACCTTAATAAACGTAAATCTGCAAGAGAAATATCTTGCAGATTTAGAAAGTGGGGTGGATAGTCGGATTCGAACCGACGGTCTCCAGTGCCACAAACTGGCGCTTTAACCAACTAAGCTATACCCACCATATTAACTGGCGCGCTTGGAGGGACTCGAACCCCCGACCCTCTGCTTAGAAGGCAGATGCTCTATCCAGCTGAGCTACAAGCGCATAACAGGTACACTTTTAAGTGCTTGAATATTATATATGCAACAGGCGTTTTTGTCAAGTACATTCTTGCGATTTGTCGTCGAAAATATAGCATAATGGCGGCGAAGCCGAAACGACGGTTTATCGCCCTGTTTATAAAATTATTATGTTAAATCACCAAATGAGGTTTTTGCTCTTCAGATACCGTTAAATTATCGGGTATCTTTTTTTCTTCTCCTTCTTTTTCTTCTTCTCCTTTTTCGGGCTTTTTGAATTCCTCCTCCGGGAAATCGACTGTATTTTTGCAAATCTCATCAACCGGGAGTCCTTCGAACAAGTTCTTTTCGGAAAAATCTATTTCATCGTCGCCGTTTTGGTTAAGCGGATCAAACATTTTTACACCCTCTTACTTATCAATCAAATGTACATTGAGATGATTATACGTCATTTCAATGCCTGCGTTATCAAATTCGGTCTTTATCCTCTCCATAAGGGCAAAGTGAGCGTCCCAATACTTCGGTGTTTCAACCCATGCCCTTATGACATATTTTATGCTGCTGTCATCGTAAGAGAGCACCGCCGCAAAAGGCTTTTCGGGGTCGTCCAAAAACATACCCGTATTTTCAACTGCGTCAAGCAGAGCCTTGCGGACTTTTTCAATGGGCGCGTCATATGACGCCGAAATTTCTATATCAACACGCCGCTTTTCCTGCGAAGTGTAATTTACTATTTTTGCCGCTATTATTTTGCTGTTGGGAACATATATTACCTTGTTGTCTATCGCCTTTATTCTTGTGTGAATAAGTCCCGTCATCATAACAGTTCCCGTAACCCCGTCAGCCTCGACATAATCGCCTATTTTAAACGGCTTTGCGACAAGTATCATAATGCCACTTGCAAGGTTTGAAAGCGAATCCTGAACGGCGAGAGATGCGGCAAGGCCGACCACCGAGAACGCCGCCACAAGCGAAGTCGCGGAGACGCCGAGCGTATCTATAACTATTATTGCGGTTATGAAACAGAGAATAAATTTTATTACCGCCGTTATTATTTTCCCGAGTGTCGCGTCAAGGCTTGTTTTGCCGAGCACTCTCTTAAGCACCTTCATAATAATGCGTATCAGAAAGTAGCATATAACAAATACTATGACGGCCTCAAATATTTTCCCCACAGTAAATGAGCCGACGGAGTAATTCAGTATGCTTTGCAGCTTGTCCATTTTTTATACCTCGTTTAAAACGAATTATCATTTACACTATATAATGTTAGCAGAAAAATCGCAGCTTATCAAGTGCACCGCATAATTTATTGAAGATACAGTCGATTTGTGATATTATTTCAGGGAAAAGTAAAAGGAGAGCCGTCTTTATGCTTATAACTAAACCGGATTTTTATGACAGCTTTAAATGCAGGGCGGGTGAATGTACGGATTCGTGCTGTATAGGCTGGGAAATAGACATTGATGATGAAACAATGCGAAAATATGAGAATGAAAACGGCTCTCTATCTGTAAAGTTAAACAGGTTTACAGATAGAGAGAAGCAATGTTTTATCCTGACAGAAGACGATCGCTGTCCGTTTCTCAAAAGCGACGGTTTGTGTGAGCTGATACTGACAAAGGGCGAGGATATGCTGTGTGAAATATGCCGTGAACATCCGCGGTTTTACGCGCGATACGGCGATTTTTACGATATGGGCGAGGGGCTTTGCTGCGAGGAAGCTGCAAGCTTACTTTTTCTCAATACATCTCCGCTGAAGCTGATTACCGAGGCAGAATCACGCGATGATGCCGCATATTTTGATGACGGCCTGATTGATCCGGAAACACTATATATGTTAAGGCAAAGCACTTTACATATGCTTTGTGACAGAACACAGACTCTTCATGACAGAATTAACTCAATATTTGAAAATTTACTTTTAAAGCAGTACGGAAAAATTAACTTTGCTTTTCCGAGCGAGGATGAATTTTACGACATTTTAATTAAAGCGTCGAAAAAAACAGAGGCGTATGATGCTTATTTTACTCATCTGTTAAAGTGCCTGTGCGAAAACAAAGCCGAGGCTTTAAATTCACGAAAGACTTTTATATCTTATCTCGGCGAAAGAACGGCTGACTACGAAAAGCTTTTATCGTATCTTGTGTTCCGCCATTTCCCTAAAGCCGTGTATGACGGCGATGCTTTAGGCAAATTCTGCTTTTGCGTCGGCGTTACGGCGATTACATTTTATGCCGATGTATTGCTTTTTGCGGAGCGCGGAAAGTTTGACCTTGACGACAGGATAAACAGCGTGAAATATCTCTCAAAGCAGTTTGAATACAGCGATGAGAACCCGGAAATTCTGTCTGAAGAGCTTAAAAAGAGAATATTACGGATATGAGTTTTACAGTGAAACACACAATAAATCCCATCAGAGTCGGGAAAATAAAGGAAACGGCGGTCCAAAAATGGCTGTGCGTTTCTTTTTTTATTGTCAAAAGAGTTGTTGAGCACGGCCAATGCATCAGGGAAAACAGAATAAAGCAAACAGCGGTCGTATAAGTCCAACCGTTACAGATGAGAATGTCTTTTAGCCCTAAAAGCGAGTCAAAATCCGTAAGCGTACCGGTTGCTGTGTATGCCATTATCATTATCGGTACAACTGTTTCGTTAGCGGGAAAACCGAGTATAAAGGCTGTCAATATGACTCCGTCGAGCCCTATGAGCTTTGCAAATGGGTCCAGCGCACCCGAAAAAGCAGATAACAGACTTTCACCGCGAACAGTTACATTTGCCGCAAGCCAGATTATAATGCCCGCCGGAGCGGCAACCGCGGCGGCTCTTCCGAGAACAAAAAGGGTTCTGTCAAAAATCGAACGCACTATGACCTTTAAGACCTGCGGCTTTCTGTACGGAGGCATCTCAAGAGTGAATGACGACGGTACTCCGCGAAGAAGTGTTTTTGACAGTATACGCGACGAAACAAATGTTAAAAGTACGCTGAATACAATAACAAGCGTCAAAAGTGCGGCGGTAAATACCGAACGGCATATGCCGAAGCTGCCGGCGGCAAAAAATATGGTTATAATGCTTATGAGCGACGGAAAACGCCCGTTGCAGGGGACAAGGCAGTTTGTTATAACGGCTATGAGCTTTTCACGAGGACTGTCTATTATGCGGCAGCCGGTGACCCCTACTGCGTTGCACCCGAAGCCCATACACATCGTGAGAGCCTGTTTGCCGCAGGTACCGCATTTTCTGAAGCCGTGGTCAAGATTAAACGCAACTCTCGGCAGGTATCCGAAGTCCTCAAGCAGGGTGAACAGGGGGAAAAATATTGCCATGGGAGGCAGCATTACCGATATGACCCAGCATAAGACCTTAAACATTCCGTTTACAAGCATTTCGCGCAGCCACACAGAAACGCCGGCATTTGTCAAAAGGAGCATAAGCTTTTGTATGAGAAAACCGCTTGCACGCTGTAAAAGCTCGCTCGGGTAATTGGCACCCACCGCGGTAATCCAAAATATGAGCAGTAAAAGCAGCAACATTATCGGTATTCCCGTAAGCTTGCTTGTGAAAAGCTTATCTAATTTGCGGTCAAAGTCATGCTTCTTGTTTTGATTTGTTTTTACAACGCCTTCAACTGCATTTTCGGCTGTTTTAACTATGCTTTCGGGAATATCGTCTTCTATGTTTTTTCTTCCGCCGCACACACGGTACGCTCTTTCCAGCGCGTCCGAAATATCGCAGTCTTTTAATTTGTCGTCGCCGAATATCTCCTTAAATTCCTCCGTGCTTTTTTTCGGCTCTGTTAAAAGACGCAGAGCCATGTATCTTTCATTCAGCGGAAGATTTGTATTTTTTCTTAATGCGTCGCAGAGAATTTCTATTGCCTTTTCGGTGCTTTCACTGTATTTTACGGGAAAAATCGGTGCTTTTTTATCTGCCGACATTTTTTGAACCGCGGCCAAAAGCTCCGGAAACCCCTGCTTTGTACGCGCACAAATGCCGACTGTCGGAACACCGAGTCGTTTTTCGAGCTTTTCCGTGTCAATTTCTATGCCCTTTTTCTTCGCCTCATCTAACAGGTTTATACAAACAATTATATTACCCGTTATTTCCATGGCTTGCAGGACGAGATTTAAATTGCGCTCAAGGCAGACCGCATCGCATACAATGATTACGGCGTCATACCGTTGAGATTGCAAAAATTTACCTGCATTTTCCTCTTCTTCGGAGTGTGAGCAAAGAGAATATGTACCCGGCAGATCGACCAAAACATATTCTCTTTCTTTATAAAGAAACCTGCCCTCTGCGGAGTCTACCGTCTTGCCCGTCCAATTACCGGTGTGCTGGTGCATACCTGTGAGCGCGTTAAATACCGTGCTTTTTCCGACGTTCGGATTGCCGGCAAGTGCTATTACTTTTTTATTGGGAATTTTTTGTTTTTTCAAATTATCACCCTATTTAAGAAGTATCTGCTCTGCGTCGGACTTTCGTATCGCAATGTATGCACCGCGTATCATGTAGACTTTTATGTCGCCGGATATGCTGTCGAGAACACAACCGATTTCGGTGTCCCTTATAACTCCGAGATCCTGAAGCCGTCTTTTCATATTTCCTTCGTTTTCAACCGATAACACCCTTGCTTTTTCGCCGACGGGCAAAAAGGCAAGGCTTTTTTTATGCTCCAAGGCCGTTCTCTCCTTTGCTCTGATATATATACAGTATCATTATATTTTGAAAAAACGGTATTCGTTACCATATTGCGACAGCTTTTTTAATGCTTGTCCGTTAAAATGAAAGAAAACTCGGAAGGGATGAAAAAATATGTCCGTTGAAATTAAGACAGACGAAGATGTTGTTACGGCATTTTTATCAGGTGAAATCGACCATCATGTCGCTTTGCCCATACGTGAAAAAACAGACGCGGCAATTATTTCGGCACACCCTAAAAGAGTCGTGCTTGATTTTTCGGGAGTCACATTTATGGACAGCTCCGGAATAGGACTTGTGATGGGCAGATACAAGATATGCGAGAGTATGGGAGCCTCACTCGAAATTCACGGCCTGTCACGCCATGCATATAAGGTAATGTGCCTCGCGGGGCTTCAAAATCTCGCGGTGCTGAAAAAGAAAAAGGAGGCGGAGAAAAGTGAAACCGCTTAATGAACTCAAAATGCAACTGGAGAGCCGTTCCGTAAACGAAGGATATGCACGTACGGCGGTGTCGGCGTTTATTTCACAGCTTGACCCCACAATAGAGGAGCTGAACGATATAAGGACCTCCGTCAGCGAGGCGGTGACGAACTGTATAGTCCACGCCTACAAAAATTCGTGCGGAAAAATATACATAGACGTCAAAATTTTCGGCGACGGTAAAACTGTGACGAAAATACGCGACAGAGGTCGCGGAATAGAAGACATAAAAAAAGCCCGTCAGCCGCTGTTTACAACGCTCGGCGGTGACAGGTCGGGTCTCGGGTTTTCCGTGATGGAGAGCTTTTCCGATAAGGTAAGAGTGACGTCAACGCTCGGAAAAGGCACAACCGTAACCTTATATAAAACGATAAAGGGTAAAGAGCAATGGACCGAAAAGAGCTGATTGAGCAAAATCTCGGCTTGGTACACGCCTGTGCAAACAGGTTCCGCGGCAGAGGAATAGAATATGAGGAGCTTTATTCCGCAGGGTGTCTCGGACTTGTCAAGGCGGCGGACGGCTTTCGCGAGGAGCTCGGCTTTGCTTTTTCAACGTATGCCGTACCTGCGGTTTTGGGTGAAATCAGAAGACTTTTCAGAGACGGCGGAGCGGTAAAGGTCAGCCGCTCCTTAAAGGAACGCTCGCGCGAAGCCGTTAAGCTCAGCGAAAAGCTGACAAAAGAAAACGGCAGAGAGCCTACCGTAACAGAATTATCAAAAATTCTGGGGATAGACTGCTTTGCCGTATCGGAACTTTTAAATATTTCCTTGCCGCCCGTGTCGCTCACTGCGTCGGACGATGACAATGAACGTCAAACCGATGTTCCCGTGCCCTCGGGCGAAGATGCCATTCAGGATAAATTGGCTCTCGAAGAGGTTTTAAAAGCTTTGCCCAAAAAAGACCAAACCCTTATAAGGCTCAGATATTTCAAGGGGTTTACGCAAAGTGCGACAGCCGAAAAACTCGGAATGTCACAGGTGCAGGTTTCAAGAAAGGAGAGAGCCGTGCTTGCGATTATGCGAAAAAAGCTTACGGACGATTATTCTCAGTCGGCAACATAGGCTCTGACTCTGAGCGGGATACCGAGACTGTCGGCAAGCTCTCTGCATTTTTCAATATCCTCTTGTGGGATTACATCGACCACCGAAAAACGCAGATCCTGACCGTACTGTTTACACTCTTTTGCAAATTTGATGATGGCGTCAAACGATTTTTCACCGAATGCCGGAGCACACAGCTCGCAGTATTTTTCGCTGCTGTATTCGTTAAGGCTTATCGAGATTTTATCGGTATTTTCACATAATTCCTTGGCTGTCGGCTTTTTGTTGAGCAGGTCGGAAAGGCCGTTCGTATTAAGACGAACCTTTAAGCCGAGCTTTTCGTGAATGTATTTGCACGTCTTTATGAGATTGTCATATGCAAAAGTCGGTTCACCGTAGCCGCAGAATATAACCTCGCCGTTGTAGCCGGTAAAATCGTATTCGTCAATAGCTTTTTTAATTTCATCAAACGAGGGGTTGTGACCCGAGAACCAAAGCGTGTCCGCGTCGCCTACCGAATCCGAATTATTGCGGATGCAGAACTTGCATTTGCACGGACAGGAATTTGTGATGTTAAGGTATACGCTGCCCTCAAAGGTGTAAACTATGTCAGCCATTAAAAAAGACTCCCTTTAGGATAATTTTGTTTTGAATTTAACTTTATCAAGCGCCGGAGCGGCAATATAGTAGATTATTGCACTGCCGACTGCCTGAATAATCGAGAACGGAACGGAGGTTAATGCCGTGGGGAACGAATATAAAAGTCCCTCCGCAAGAAGATAACCGAAGATTGTTATAAGACCGGAAACAAGAGGCATAAACGCGGTGGTCTTATTAAGAATTTTGTTGGGGCTCTTCGTTGCGTGGCAGGTATAAACAAGTGCAAACGGCAGAACGTTAAGGGCTTTAATTACTGCCGTAAACGGAGCCCAAGCGGCAGCACCGGCAAGTATATCGGCACAAAAACCGCCTATTGCCGCAGCCGCCATTGCGTACGGAAGCGGAAGAATACATGCGGCAAGGTAAATCATACTGTCGCCGAAGTGGAGATAACCGTCGTTTATACCGGTGTTAAATTTGATGTATGCCGTCATTACGGCAATAAGAGCGGCAAAAACCGCAGCTTTAACAAGGTTTAAAAGCGCTGTCATTGATTTTGATTTTGTGTTCATAGTGGTCACCATATTCTTTCGTAGTGAAATATCCGAGAAGCTCGCGGTGCCGGATTGCAAGGCGCAATACGGCTCTTTGTGAAATGCTTTACATAAGCTTCCCCAAATATTTTTCAAAATTTACCCCGAAATTACGATCCGTGTTTTCTTCGTAAGAATCCCTTATGGCGCCTTCAAGGAATTCTACGGCTTTTTCGGTGGCACATAGCGGAGTTTCGCCTTTTACGGTAAGTCCCGCAACAGCCGCGGCAAACAGATCACCCGTACCGGAAAAGCTTCCGCCGTATTTTTTGGATGAAACAGTTTTAAAACCGCTTTTATCGGCGACAACGTTTAAAACGGTGTCGTCTTTTTTTATGCCGGTAACAATGACCGTGCTCAGAGTATCGTTTAAAAGGGACGATGCGGCTTTTGCTATATCGTCCGGTTCCGATGAAGAGAGAGCTTCGTAGCTTTCCCCCGTCAGAACACACAGCTCCGTGAGATTCGGAGAGATAATGTCGGCTCTTTTTGCGAGACGCGTTACGGCGTCGCACATAGCCTTGTCGTATATATCGTAAATTTTTCCGTCATCCGCCATAACGGGATCACAGAAAAAAACGGTGTCGTCATTTTGAAATTCGTCAAGAAAACGAAATATTTTTTCCGCCTGACGGTGCGACGCTATAAAGCCTGTAAGAATGCCGTCAAAGCGAACGCCGAGCTTTTTCCACTCGCTTGTGAAAAAATCCATTTTATCGGTAAAATCATCGCAGTAAAAGCTCTCAAAGCCTGTTTGATTTGACAGTACCGCCGTCGGCATCGGGCAGCATTCAAGCCCAAGAGCCGATATAACCGGTATAGCCGCCGTGAGAGAGCATTTGCCGAAGCCGGAAAGGTCGTTTATAACGGCTATTTTTTTCATGGTTTTTAACACCCTTCCGTTTTTTCGAGATGATTTTTCGCCGAAATACGAGTCGGTATTTAATACTTGCCCAACTCCTGATTTTAATATATAATATACCCGATGTGTCATTATTGAAATACACAAAAACTAAAATTTTTTAGGGGACAGTTATGGAGAATACTGTGGATTCCGGACTGAACAAGGAAAACATACCGCTGTATATGCGAGTTTACGAATATTATAAAGACTTAATCACCGAGGGCAAGCTGTCGCCGGGCGCAAGGCTTCCGTCAATACGGCGGTGTGAAAAGGAGCTGTCGGTAAGCCGCACTACGGCTGAGGCGGCGTATTTTCAGCTTGCGGCGGACGGATATGTTGTATCAAAGCCGCAGAGCGGGTACTTTGTGACGGATGTTGCGCGGCGTGAAAAAAAAGACGGCACGGTAAGAGGAAAAAAAGAGCTTGAGCCGAAAACCGACTATGATTTCACTTCTCTCTCGGCAGACAGGGAGAGCTTTGATTTCACGCTGTGGCGAAGATACATCAAAAGTGCTTTGAGGCAGGATGAAAGACTGCTGTCCTACGGTGAGGCGCAGGGGGAACGCGAGCTTAGGGAGGCTCTTTGCAAATACATCACGGAGCACAGAAATGCGGTTTGCTCACCCGATAACATAGTCATAGGCGCGGGCGTGCAAAGCCTTTTACATATAATATGCGCCGTGCTGCCGCGTTCGCAAAAGGTCTTTTTCGGTGAGTCGGAATTTGAACAGGGCGCAGCGGTGTTTTCCGACCACGGCTTTAAATCATGCCGTTCAAAAGAAGAGGCCGATATAATTTATGTGAGTCCGTCGCATATAAACCGACTCGGCGACGTTATGCCGACAAGTGAAAGACTTCGCCTTATCCGTCTTGCGGACAGAGAAAACAAGCTTATAATCGAGGATGATTACGACAGTGAGTTTGGATATTTCAATCGCCCCACACCATCCCTTCAGGGACTTGACTGCGGCAGAAATGTAATTTATATCGGTACGTTTTCAAAGCTGCTTTTACCGTCTATCAGACTCAGCTTTATGATACTTCCGGACGCGCTGCTCGGCGAATACGAAAAAAAGGCGGAGCTGTATAACCAAACCGCCTCAAAGACCGAACAGATAGCATTGTGCAGCTTTATCCGCGACGGAAATCTGTCAATAAGAATAAGAAAAATCAAAAGACTGTATACCCAAAAAATGAAGCTGCTGACATCAGCCCTGAAAGAGGTTTTCGGCGATAAAGCCAATATCTACATCGGCGAAACGGGCTTTGTTTTAAGACTCGAAATAAAGTGCGCCATGTCGGAAAAAGAAATCGTGGAGCGAGCCCTTATAAGCGGCGTGGCGGTAAAGGAGAGCGGCACGGGGAAAAAATATCCGCAGATTTTGCTCTTGTGCTCGTCCGTGGCGTCAGAAGATTTTTTGCCGGCTGCAAAAAGACTTTACGGCAGTATATTCGGAGCATAAAAAACGTTAGTAAAACGCTGTTTGTATGTTGTATTACGCGTTTTACTGTGATAAAATATCAGCAATAAAAAGCAATATCGGGAGGCAAATATGCAGACAGACTTTTATGAGGACAGGCTCAGGGTGTTCCTTGAGGAGTTCAAAAAAAATACCGTGGCTTACAGCGAAAAAATCGAAGGCTTTTTATATAAGCCGTGCGAATATAAAGTCGGTAACGAATTGCCCGTTGTTGATGAGAGTTTTAAGAGCTTTGAAAAAAATGACCGCTGGGGCGGAAAATATGATGCACACGCATGGCTTTATAAAAAACTGATTGTTCCGAAAGAACTGACAGGCAAAAATCTCGAGCTTACCGTCTCCACTCAGCTTGACGGCTGGGACGCGGTAAATCCTCAGTTTATAGCGTATGTTGACGGCAAATTGCAGCAAGGGCTTGATGTGAATCACCGCGAAATATTCCTTGATAATGCAAAGGGCGAATATGATATATTCCTTTACGCCTATTCCGGCAGAAACGACTGCTTGCTTGATTTTAACGTGACTCTCAACGCGTATTACGAAAACGCACGCCGCCTCTATTATAAAATCGCCGTGCCGTATGAGGTTACGCTTTATCACGAGCCGTATGAAAAGGTCTATGTCGATATTGAAAACTACGTTGTCGGCGCAATAAATCTCATTGATATGCGCGTGCCGGGTTCAAAAGAATTTCTTGACTCCGTCGATACTGCCGAAGCATATCTTGACAGGGAATTCTACGGCAAATACTGCAAAAAAGAAGACGTAAACGCCGTCTGCATAGGCCATACGCATATAGATGTGGCTTGGCTCTGGACTCTTGCACAGACGAGGGAAAAGGTGTTGCGCTCTTTTTCGACCGTACTTGAGCTTATGAAAAAATATCCCGAATACAAGTTTATGTCGAGTCAGGCGCAGCTCTATAAATTCCTGAAAGAGGAAAGCCCCGAGCTTTACGCCGAGGTAAAAGAAATGGTACGCCTCGGCAGATGGGAAGTCGAGGGCGCCATGTGGGTCGAGGCGGACTGCAATCTGTCGTCGGGCGAGAGCCTTGTAAGACAGATATTATACGGCAAGAGCTTCTTCAAAAACGAATTCGGCGTTGATTCAAAGGTGCTTTGGCTCCCCGATGTATTCGGTTATTCCGCGGCCCTGCCGCAAATCCTCCGCAAAAGCGGCGTTGATAAATTCGTAACCTCCAAAATCGGCTGGAGCGAGACCGATAAAATGCCGTATGACACCTTCTTCTGGAAGGGGATAGACGGTACCGATATATTCACGTATTTTATGACCGCGCAGGATAAGGTCAGAGGTAAAAAGCCGGCGACAAACGTCACTTACAACGCAAAACTCAACCCTTGTCAGCTCATAGGCGGATACGACCGCTATCAGCAAAAGGATATAAACAACGAAGTGATGATAACCTTCGGTTACGGCGACGGCGGCGGCGGACCTATAAGAAAAGACCTTGAATATTACGATGTGCTGAAAAAGGGAGTTTCGGGAGTACCGTGCGCAAAAATGGAATTTGCCGGCTCATTCCTTGAGCGAATTAAAAAGAGAGCCGAAAAAAATCCGAAAACTCCTTGTTGGCAAGGCGAACTGTATCTTGAATATCACCGCGGAACCTATACCTCCATGGCGCAGAATAAAAAGCTGAACCGCCGAAGCGAATTCCTTTATGAAAATGCCGAAATGCTGTCCGTGACGGCGCAAAAGCTGCTCGGCAAAGAGTACCCGAGGGAGGCTCTTCACGATGGCTGGGAGACAATACTTTTAAATCAGTTCCACGATATAATACCCGGCTCATCAATAAAGGAAGTATATGAGGTATCGCATCGGCAGTATGAGAAAATCGGCGAAGCGGGCAAAAGAATCAAAAACGACGCCGAAACCGCCGTCGCGGAAAATATAAACACACGCGGCGGAGTGCTCGTTTTTAATCCGAACTCCTTTGAGGCGAGCGGCGAAACAAAGCTTGACGGCAAAACCGTGTACGTTAAAGATATACCTCCGAAGGGATATAAGGTTGTAACGGATGTCTGCAATACAAATTCCGTAAAGGTTACCGATAAATTCCTTGAAAACAGGTTCTTTAAAATAAAGCTTGATAAGACCGGAGCGTTTTCTTCTCTGTTCGATAAGAAAAATAAACGCGAGGTGCTCAAAAAGGGTGAGCGCGGAAATGTGCTTACTGCATACGAAGATATTCCGCGTGACTACGACAACTGGGAGATAAGCAATTACTATACCGACAAGTCTTGGGAAGTTGATTCCGTAGTTTCAATAAAACCGCTGTCGGACGGTGTCAGAGCCGGCATCGAGATAACAAGAAGATTTCTCTCAAGCACCATAGTACAGCGCATATGGCTCTATGAAAACACGCCGAAAATCGACTTCGAAAACGATATTGACTGGAAAGAAAGCCATATACTTCTCAAAACCGCCTTCCCAACGGAAATAAATGCCGACAAGGCGACATACGACATACAATTCGGTACGGTTGAAAGACCGACTCACAAAAACACGAGCTGGGACGCGGCAAAATTTGAGGTGTGCGCGCATAAATTCGCCGACCTTTCCGAATACGGCTACGGCGTAAGCCTTTTAAACGACTGCAAGTACGGCTATGATATTCACGACTCGGTTATTCGCCTTACGCTGATTAAGTGCGGAAACTATCCCAATCCCGACGCCGATAAATGCAGGCACGAGTTTACATATTCGCTGTTCCCGCACAGCGGTGATTTCAGGGAGGCAGGTACGGTAAAGCTCGCTTATCTGCTCAATTCTCCGCTTGAGGCAAAAAAAATCGAAAGTCAAAACGGTACTCTTCCCGAAGAATATTCCCTTTTGTCTATTGATTCGGAAAATGTCATATGCGAGACAGTAAAAAATGCAGAGGACGGCGACGGCGTAATCGTGAGATTGTACGAGTGCTGTAATTCACGCGCAAATGTAAATCTCACGCTCGGCTTTGATTTCGACGATGTGTACTTGACCGACCTTCTCGAAAATGAAGAGAGAAAGCTTCGAAAACACGGCAGAACGGTAAATCTTACGTTGAAACCGTTTGAAATAGTAACTTTAAAGCTGAAATAAAACAGATTGCTTTTTTCGAAAGGATAGGTGCTTAAAATGAAAAAATTTATGGACGACGACTTTTTGCTGTCAACCGATACCGCAAAGGATCTCTTCAGGGCGGCAAAAGAAATGCCTGTATTCGATTGGCATTGCCACCTGTCACCGAAGGAGATATACGACAACAAAAATCCCGACGATATAGCTGAGCTGTGGCTTTCTTATGACCACTACAAGTGGCGCGCCATGCGTTCGTTCGGCATTGACGAAAAATATATCACGGGCGACGCCGACGGCTATGATAAGTTTAAGGCGTGGGCTAAAACAATGCCCTATCTTATAGGTAATCCGCTTTATCATTGGACTCATCTGGAGCTTCAAAGATATTTCGGAATTTATAAAACGCTGTCTCCCGAAACGTGCGATGAGATATGGGAAAAATGCAACGCCAAAATCAAAAAAGGCGGCTTTTCTCCGCGCGAGCTTATAGAAAAATCGGGTGTTGTGTGCGTCTGCACAACGGACGACCCGGCCGATACACTTGAATACCATAAGCTTTTGGCTAAGGATAAGAGCTTTTCATGCCGCGTGCTTCCGGCGTTCAGACCGGAAAAGGCTCTCGGTATAGAATTACCGTCGTTTCCGGAGTGGCTCTCCCGTATGGAAAAAACGGCGGGCGTGAAAATAGATTCTTATAAGACGTTAAAAGAAGTCCTTAAAGAAAGAATACGCTATTTTGATTCCGTAGGCTGCCTTGCCTGTGATCATTCTTTTTCATATATACCATATGAAAAATGCGGCGAGGATGAGCTCGAAGAGATATTCAGAAAGGGTGCGGCAGGCGAAAAACCGACTGATTTTGAGTGCGACTGCTACAAAACCGACCTTTTAACCGAGCTTGCAAAAGAATACGCGGCACACGATTGGGTCATGGAGCTGCACGTAGGTGCTCTTCGCAACAACAACACAAGAATGTTTAAGAAAATCGGTGCCGATTCGGGCTTCGATTCGATAGATGACTGCAACACGGCTTCGGGACTTTCAAAATTCCTCGACTCGCTTGACAGCCAAAACGCTCTCCCCAAAACGGTCATTTTTAATCTTAACCCGCGTGACAATTTTGTCTACGGCTCTATGATAGGTAATTTCCAGGGCAGCGGCAATTATTCAAAAATACAGTACGGAGCGGCGTGGTGGTTCAACGACAATTACGACGGAATGAGAAAGCAGCTTGCGACGCTCGCAAATCTCGGATGTCTCGGCAAATTTATCGGTATGGTGACGGATTCGAGAAGCTTTTTGTCATATCCGCGCCACGAGTATTTCAGACGTATTCTCTGCGAATATATAGGCGACCTCGTGGAGGAGGGAAAATATCCGCGCGATATGGAATTCCTTAAAAATATCGCGGAGGATATATCGTATAACAATGCCGCGGCTTACTTTGGCATTTGACAAGCCGAGGTTAATATAATAAAATACATAGAGTGAGCAGCCCGAGCAGTTGCGGAGCGCTTTGCGCGATGAGGAAAGTCCGAGCATCACACAGCAGGGTAACGGCTAACGGCCGCCGAGGGTGACCTCCGGGACAGTGCATAGAAATATACCGCCGCTTTTGCGGTAAGGGTGGAATGGCGAGGTAAGAGCTCACCGGAATGTCGGTAACGGCATTGCCAGGCAAACCCTACCCGATGCAACATCGACAGAAGTTGTCAGCTGGGCAAATACTTCGAAGGATGGCTTGAGCGTGCCGGCAACGGTACGCCTAGACAGATAACTGCTTTAAACGACAGAACTCGGCTTACAAGGCTGCTCACTCTTTTATTTCCGCCTCATATGATGATATGGGGTGGTTTTAATGTTAGAGGGCTTTTTCGGCGCGGTTTTTGTGGGACTTATAATATTGGGCGTCTTTGCCGTAGTATATGCTGTGCTGTTAAAACTGCTGCTGAAAGCAAAATACGAATACTATGTACTTATCCCGTCTAAGCATTGCGGGAAAAATGTGTCTGCGGCAGTATACGCCGCGAGAATGAAAATGAATCTTATAGGCGATGAGGATTACGGTAAGGTTATAGTGCTTGACACGGGAATGACCGAAAAAGAAAAGCTCGGCTGCCAAAATATTTGCCGTGAAACAAACGGCATATATCTTTTTACCGCCGAGGATTTAGAGGAATATTTGAAATGAGCGAAACTCGCGAAAAAGAAATAATAGAGGGTACGGTAGAGGACATAAGGTTCAGAAATGAGCAAAACGGATATACCGTGCTTTCCGTCGGCTGTGATGATGACCTTATCACGGCCGTCGGCGTATTTTCCGATATTTCCGTCGGCGAAACCGTAAAGCTTCAGGGTGAATGGACTTATCACACAACCTTCGGCAGGCAATTTAAGGTGGAGGCGTTTGAACGCAATATGCCGGCAACAACCGAACAGCTTTATAATTATCTTGCCGCAGGCGCAATAAAAGGAATAGGCAGGGCTACGGCAGAGCGTATTGTGGATATGTTCGGCGAAAAAGCATTCGATTATCTCGAAAGCAATCCCGAGATGCTCTCAAAGGTCAAGGGCATTTCGCCGGAAAAGGCAGAAAAAATCTGCGCGTCATATCGCAGCCAGTTTGCGATACGCAGCATTACCATGACGCTCGAATCGTACGGTATAGGTCCGCGCGAGTGCCTTGCCGCATATAAAGCGTTCGGCGGTGATGTGGTGGGCAAGGTCACGGAAAACCCGTACGTTCTCTGTCTGCCCGAGGTCGGCGTACCGTTTGACCGAGTTGAGACAATAGCTGACAATCTTCCGCACAGACCAAATGATTCATACAGGATAAAGGCGGGCATAGAGCATATTTTAAGACATAATTTATATGTTGACGGTCACACCTGCATACCGCGTGATAAGCTTTTGCGCGTGGCTGCCGAATTTCTTAATACAAATGCAGATACCGTAGATATAATGACGGACGAGCTTTGTCATGAAAACCGACTTGTCTCAAAGGTGTTTGCCGACAAGGAGTACGTCTTTTTAATTCAGGCATTTCGCGATGAAAAGAGTATAAGCGACCGCATAAAGGTGCTTTTGAATTTTCCGCCGGCAGGCCATTCGGCACTTGACAGCGAAATAGAGAAAATCGAAAAAGCCGATAATATATCGTATGCCGAAAAGCAAAAGCTTGCCATAAAGACAGCGGTGAACAAGGGCATACTGATTTTGACCGGCGGTCCCGGAACAGGTAAAACCACCACGCTCAAGGGCATACTTCGTCTCTTCCAAAGCGAGGGGCTGGACATAAGCCTTGCGGCACCCACGGGAAGAGCGGCAAAAAGAATGACCGAGCTTACCGGCAAGGAGGCTAAGACCATTCACCGGCTTTTGGAGGTTGAGTGGGACGAGCATGACAGACCTACATTTAAACGAAATATCCGCAATCCGCTTGAGTGTGAAGCTCTTATACTTGACGAGCTCTCCATGGTGGATATAAGCCTTTTTGCGAGTCTTTTAAACGCATTGCCTCTCGGTTGTCGCCTTATTATGCTCGGTGACTCCGATCAGCTGCCGCCGGTCGGTGCAGGCAATGTGCTTCACGATTTAATTGAATCGCGCCTTTTGCCTGTGGTTGAGTTGAAGGAGGTTTTTCGTCAGTCCATGGGCAGCCTCATAGTCACTAACGCACACCGTATAGTGAACGGTGAAAAAATCGTGACAGACCGAAAGGACGGCGACTTCTTTTTGATGGAACGGCAGACCCCGGCTCTTGCTGCGAAAACGATAGCGGAGCTTTATGCCGAGAGACTGCCGCGCGCATATTCATATTCTCCGCTTAGAGATATACAGGTGCTTTGCCCGTCGAAAAAGGGCGAGGCCGGCACGGTAAATCTCAACAAAATACTCCAGTCTCTTGTAAATCCGCCGTCGGATAATAAAAACGAGCTGAATTCGGGCTTTCGACTTTTCCGCGAGGGCGACAAGGTAATGCAGATAAAAAACAATTACGATATCCATTGGGACAGCGATAAGGAGTCCGGCGAGGGAATTTTTAACGGAGACATCGGAATAATCGAAAAAATAGACTTAAAGAGCGAGACTGCGTTTATAAGCTTTGACGACAGAACCGCACAGTACGCAAAGGAGCAGATGACCGAGCTTGAGCTTGCATATGCCGTTACCGTGCATAAAAGTCAGGGCAGCGAATTTAAAGCCGTTATAATGCCCGTCGTAAATGTAATACCGCAGCTCTGTTACAGAAATCTGCTTTATACCGCCGTAACAAGGGCGAAGGAGCTTATGATAATTGTCGGCACGAAAGACGAGGTTGTGAAAATGGCGGCGAACGATAAAAAAACACGTCGCTATTCGGCGCTGAAAAAGCTGCTGCTTAATGATGCCGCTCCCGCAATTCTCGGTACAACGGGTATTTAAAAGATCTGAACCGATTTTTAAGAGCAAACAAAAGTCACCCCTTGGGCACTTTAAGTACTCAAGGGGTGCTTTTTATCTTGGATTATATCAGGCTTCTTCTCTTTTCTTTTTGATTATCACGCCTGCCGCGGCAGTCGCCGTAATAACGGCAAATGACGATAACGCAATACCGCGTTTTGCGCTTCCGGTTTTTGGTATTTTGGATGAGACCTTATTTTCGCCGCCTGAAAGTCTTACTTCGGCGCGCTCTTCGATATTCTCCGAAGTGTTTTCTGTTGTATCCGCCGGAGCTGTTTCGGTTACGGGTGCAGGCTCGTTTTTGCCGATTATAAGCTTTGCGGCGTCATTTATGAACGGATAATCCTTAATTTCATCGTCGCTTAAGTGTGTAAAGGTAAATGTTTTTTCCTTTATGAGCCTTTGCGGACTGTTGAGACGGTATCTAACCTTTATGCTGATGGGCTGAGTGCTTTTGGCAAAGCAGTGGTCGGTCATGGAAATTACCTCGGTACTGCCGGCGCCTATTCCGGAATATGAATTGTACTCCGGGAAAAGGTTGAAGCCCTTAGCCGAAATGTCGAGAATATCTATTGTGTATTGCTCCGAGAGATTTGTAAATACAAGTGCCGTGTCCTCCGACGTGTGAAAGCCGGAGTTTGTGTTGTCAAATCTCATGTAGAGACCGTCCGCCGGATTCTGGGCAAGCTCAAATTGCGGATATTTAGGATTTGAGTATATATCCTTTATACTGTCGCCGAACATAAACTCGAGTATAAACTCGCGAGAGTATGAGTCCCAGTTGCTTTGACCGTGGAACTGCCCCTTTATAAACCATGTGTTTTCCGGAAGATAAGAGCAGGTGGCGTCTATATCTCTGTCGGGCGAGATGTGCCAATGCTTTTTGTTGCTGCACTGTGTTCCGACGGGAGTGTAATCCTCCGGAAACTGCTCTCCGAACGGAGCGCAGGCAGAGCCCGATGAAGTGTGCACGTCTATTATATAGTCGGAGTTTTTGTATGTACCGGTAACGCCGTTTATGCCCGTATTGGACATTATGGCTATCTGAGTGCCGGCTTTTTGTGCTCTTTTAAGACCCTTGCTCATATTTGCGAGCGCGTTGTAGTGAAATTCGTCCGAGGCTGCTATCAGCGGAGCGGCCGCGACGGGGTCTACATATCCGTCTCTTATAAGACGGGCTTTCACTTCATCGTATACGTTAAGAGGGATAAAGTCCCATATACTGCCGAATTTGTCTATGTAATCCACAATATATTTCTGCGCGACGAGATTGACTATTTTGTTGAGGTTTTGGTAGCCGCCTGTAAGAGATGACAGGAACTCGAGTATCCATTCCCACTCGTTTTCGGAGCGGAAACCGATTTCGACAAACTGCAATATCGTCGGGAAGTCAAGCGTTATATCGTTGCCGAGCAACGGGTCGCCTACCATATTGGTTCCGCCTATTGCCGGAACGTTGAGACAGGCCTTGTGAACCTTTGCTTTTTCGCCGTAATAATAGAGATAAGAGGCACCGCATTGACCGCCGAAGCTGAGACCGTATATATCTACCTTGTCGGAACCCGTCAAGGCTCTTACTTCATCGATATATGCGTCAATGTCCTTTGCGTATTGCGCCTGACCCTTACGCCAATCGTTGGTGTAAATGAATATGTAGTCGGCGGCATTTTCAACGCCCTGCTGTGTGAGTTTTTCCACGAAGCCGGTCATTATGGGCTTTTCGCCGATATACTCCTCCTGACCGTTTGCAATAAGCGTGGACATTCGCGTGGCCTCGGCGCCCTTCGGGAAGGTATCGAGGTTGTATTTCGATGAACCGTCCGCATTGCAGGCTATCGGATCCATCACGTCGAGAAGAATCGTGCCGAGTGTGTCCACAAGCGGATCGGGGTTGCCTTTTGCATATTCCTTCGCGCCGTTTGCAAGCTCCTTGCCGTAGTCGTTTAAAACGTGCTCCTTGACCTTGTCAAAGTCAAGACCCCAGGCTTTTTCACCGGTGTCCTGATTAAAGAGCTGCGGACCGCTGTAGCCCTGCAAGAGAATGACCGGATAAACTTTTTCTTTTTTGCCGTCTGCCGCAAAGGCCGCCACAAAGAGCGAGCCTGCTGCCAGTATCAGCGACAAAAGTACCGCTAAAAACCTTTTCATTTTTTTACTCCTCCAAGCTTTGTGCATTTTATACACAAATTATTATTGATTATAACATTTTTAATTCAAATTGTAAATAAAATATTTTTCGTTTCGTATAACCCATATTTGTGTTAAGCAAAATTCGGCTTTTCGCTCTTTTTTATTGACTTTAATACGCTTTGGTGTTAACATAATAAGGATATGCCAACCCGCAGGAGGGAATTTTATGAATATTTCAAGCTCACTTGCATCGCTTATAAGCGTGCCGTCGGATAATATTATATATGCCGTTATCTTGTTTGTTATAGGCCTTGTGCTTATAGTTAAGGGCGGCGATGTTTTTGTTGACGCCGCTACATGGATAGCCGAAGCTACGGGAATTCCGAAATTCATAATCGGCGCTACGGTAGTCAGCTTTGCCACGACGCTTCCGGAACTTCTTGTTTCGTCAATAGCGGCGGCAAAGGGGCAAAACGATATGGCAATAGGCAATGCCGTAGGTTCGGTAACCGCCAATATCGGACTTATAATGAGCATTTCAGTTTTGTGTATGCCGGCCGTCATTAAACGCAGCTCCGTTGCAATAAAGGGCTCGCTTATGATTCTCGCGGTTGCCGCGCTTTTTGCATTTTCTTATGACCTTGATTTAAACCTTTGGCAGAGCATTATAATGATAGCGATATTTGCCGTCTTTATGATAGAAAACATCATTTCCGGCAAAAAATCTCTCTCCGCCGATTCCGGCGAGGTTGAGAAAACGGAACACACCGGAAAGCAGATGGCACTTAATATAGTTAAGTTCTTGATAGGTGCCGCGGCCGTTGTTGTGGGAGCTGATTTGCTCGTTGACGACGGTACCGTGATAGCTCGCCATTTAGGCGTGTCCGAGGCGATAATCGGCGTTACCATAATAGCGATAGGCACATCCTTGCCCGAGCTTGTAACAACTATTACCGCCGTTGCCAAAAAGCAGTCGGAGCTTTCCATAGGCAACATTATAGGCGCAAATATCATTGATTTGACTCTCATTCTTCCGATATGCGCGTTTTTATCGGGCGGAACTCTTACGGTCGGCAAGCAGTCGGCGTTTCTTGATATGCCGGTTTGCCTGCTCGTCATAGCGATAGCCATAATACCTACGTTGATTTTCAAAAAGCTCAGCCGTTGGCAGGGCGCTTTGATGGTTTGTATTTATATCGGCTATGTGGCGGTGCTTGTCACGAATTCGTCCATGCATTATCTTCCGTTTTAAATGATAGGGGCTGTATTTTTTACAGCTCCTTTTTTTCGGAATTTTCAAAGGTCGTTTTTATTTTTATGTTTAATATTTGTATTGAAATAGAACCCGAAATATGATAAAATTTTCAATTAAGTAAAAGCATTTGTTTGAAAGGTCGGTGTATTGTTTGAAAGCGTATTTGATGCTTGAAGACGGTTCCGTATATGAGGGAACCGCAAGGGGCGATTTTAAAGAAACTGCCTGCGAAATAGTGTTTAACACTTCCATGACCGGATATGTTGAAATCCTTACTGACCCGTCGTATGCGGGGCAGGGAGTTGTTATGACCTATCCCATGATAGGCAATTACGGTATAAGCCGAGAGGATTTTGAGAGCGAAAGGCTTCAGCCGAGTGCCTTTATAGTCCATGAGCTCAGCTCCGACCCGTCAAATTTCAGATGCACCGATACAATAGAGAATCTTTTAAAGGAATACAATATTCCGTGCATATCGGGCGTTGATACGCGCGCCGTTGTAAAGAAACTGCGCGAGAGCGGAACCATGCGCGGCGTACTCACTTCGGATATCGGCGACAGGGAAAGGCTTATGGATGTCATTAAGTCATTCCGCCAAATTGACCTTGTCGGCAGCGTTACCGCAAAGCAGACAAAGGTATACGGCGAAGAAAACACCGGTGCTGAAATAGCACTTATGGATTTCGGAACAAAGCGGAATATAATAAATAATCTCGTGAAGAGAAACTGCATTGTAACGGTTTATCCGTCATTTACGTCGGCAGACGAAATAATAAAGACATCGCCCGACGGCATTATGCTTTCAAACGGCCCCGGCGATCCGTCGGAATGCGTCGATATAATCAAAGAGATAAAGAAGCTTTACGATTACGGTATACCGACCTTTGCAATCTGCCTCGGCCATCAGCTTATGGCACTTGCCAACGGCGGCGAGACCGAAAGAATGAAGTACGGTCACAGGGGCGCAAATCACCCGGTCAAATTCCTTAATGAAGACAGGACCTACCTCTCGTCGCAGAATCACGGCTATATGGTAAACGGCAAGGGGTTGCCGGATAACGCCGAAATCAACTGCATAAACGTAAACGATAAGACCGTTGAGGGAATAGTTTATCACGGAAAGCCCGTGTTCACCGTGCAGTTCCACCCGGAGGCCAACGCAGGTCCGCGCGATACGGCGTTTTTGTTTGACAGATTTTTGAAGATGGCAGCGGAGGGCAGATACGATGATTGATAAGACGATAAAAAAGGTACTTGTTATCGGCTCCGGTCCTATTATCATAGGTCAGGCTGCCGAATTTGACTACGCCGGAACTCAGGCGTGCCGCTCTTTGAAGGAAGAGGGGATAGAGGTTGTACTTGTAAACTCAAACCCCGCTACAATAATGACCGACGGCGATATAGCGGATAAGGTGTATATCGAGCCGCTGAATGTTCCCACGCTCACCAAGATAATAGAAAAAGAAAAACCCGATTCGATTCTCCCCACGCTCGGCGGTCAGACAGGACTCAACCTTGCTATGGAGCTCGACGAAAAAGGCGTTTTAAAGGCCAACGGCGTGCGCCTTATCGGTATCAAGGCGTCCTCTATCAAAAAGGCTGAGGACAGGCAGGAATTTAAGGATACCATGGAAAAAATCGGCGAGCCGTGTATCGAGTCGCTCGTTGTACACGACGTTGAGGCTGCGGTTGAATTTTCCGATAAGATAGGCTATCCCGTAATAGTCCGCCCGGCATATACGCTCGGCGGTACGGGCGGCGGAATTGCCGACGATGAGGAGGAGCTTCGCGAGATATGTTCAAACGGACTTCGCCTGTCGCGCGTAAACGAGGTCCTTATCGAGAAATGTATTGCCGGCTGGAAAGAGATAGAGTATGAGGTAATGCGTGACGGCAAGGGCAACTGCATTACCGTATGTAATATGGAAAACCTTGACCCCGTAGGAGTTCATACCGGAGACTCGATAGTTGTCGCACCGTCTCAGACCCTTATGGATAAGGAATATCAGATGCTGCGCTCCGCGGCTCTTAACATCATAACGGAGCTTGGCATAGAGGGCGGCTGCAATGTTCAGTTTGCACTTCATCCCGATTCATTCCGTTATGCCGTAATCGAGGTTAACCCGCGTGTTTCACGTTCCTCGGCACTTGCTTCAAAGGCAACCGGCTACCCCATAGCGCGTATTGCCGCAAAAATAGCTCTCGGACTCGGGCTTGACGAGATACCGAACGCGATTACCAAAAAAACATATGCTTCGTTTGAGCCGGCTCTCGACTACTGCGTCGTTAAAATCCCGAAGTGGCCGTTTGACAAGTTCGTAAACGCAAAACGTACACTCGGCACACAGATGAAGGCGACCGGCGAGGTTATGGCAATTTCACGTTCATTTGAATGTGCGCTGCAAAAGGCTCTTCATTCGCTTGAAGAAAACAAGACAAGCCTTTTGATGCCCGAGTATACCGAAAAAAGCTGCGACGAGCTGCTCGAGCTTCTTAAAAATATCGATAACACGCGTCTTTATGTTGTGGCGGCGTCGATTTATAACGGCATTTCTCTCGGCAAAATACATGACATCACAAAGATTGATATGTGGTTCCTGACGAGAATAGAAAATATTGTCAATATGGAAAAAACGCTTATGACCGGCGCGTGTGACCGCGACACTCTGCTCGAAGCAAAACGTCTCGGCTTTACGGACGACGTTATAGCAAATGATGTCGGCGTTTCCGAGGCGTCAATCAAAAATCTCCGCAGAATGTGGCATATCACTCCGTCATTCTCGATAGTTGATACCTGCGCCGCGGAGTTCAAGGCCGAAACGCCGTATTATTATTCGGATTACTGCGTTGAAAACGAGGTCGATACAACTCCGAAGAAAAAGAAGATTATCGTTCTCGGCTCGGGACCTATAAGAATAGGACAGGGCGTAGAATTTGACTATTGCTCGGTGCACTCTATTTGGGCACTTAAAAAAGCGGGCTGCGAAGCCATAATCGTAAATAACAACCCCGAAACCGTATCAACCGATTTCGACGTTTCCGATAAGCTTTATTTTGAGCCTTTGACTCCCGAATACGTTACCAATATAGTCGAGGCGGAAAAACCCGACGGTGCAATAGTTCAGTTCGGCGGCCAGACCGCTATAAAGCTCACAAAAACGCTTAACGACCTCGGAGTTACGATTCTCGGTACCGACGCCGACCACGTTGACGCCGCAGAGGACAGAGAGCGTTTTGACGAGATACTCGAATACTGCGACATTCAAAGACCTAAGGGACATACCGTGTTTACCGTAAACGAGGCTCTCTCGGCGGCACATTCGCTCGGTTATCCCGTATTGGTAAGACCGAGCTACGTTCTCGGCGGTCAGGGCATGCAAATTGCCGCAAGCGACGATGACATAAGAGAGTTTATGGGTATCATAACCCGTACCATTCCCGATTTGTCCGAGCACCCCGTGCTTGTAGATAAATATCTTATGGGTCAGGAGGTTGAGGTTGACGCTATATGCGACGGCAAAAACATACTGATTCCCGGTATTATGGAGCACATCGACCGTGCCGGCATCCATTCGGGCGACTCGATTTCCGTCTATCCCGCGGTCACACTCTCCGAAAAGGTGCAAAAGACCATAGTTGATTATACAAAACGTCTCGCTTCCGCGCTTCACGTTATCGGTATGATGAATATACAGTTCATCGTGCTCAAGGAAGAAGTTTACATCATCGAGGTAAATCCGCGTTCTTCAAGAACCGTACCGTATATAAGCAAGGTAACCGGCATTCCGGCTATTGCACTCGCTACAAGAGCTATGCTCGGCGAAAAGCTCTCGGATATGGGTTACGGCACAGGCCTTTTCAGAAACAGCGGATATTATGCAATCAAGCTTCCCGTATTCTCATTTGAAAAGATAATCGGTGCCGATACATCTCTCGGCCCCGAAATGAAATCTACGGGCGAGGTGCTCGGTATTTCGCAGGATTACAACGAGGCACTTTTAAAGGCATTCGACGGCGGCGGAGTTTCGCTTCCTAAGGACGGCAAGATTATTGTCACCGTCCGCGATAAGGACAAGGCTGAGGTCTGCGAGATGCTTAAGGCGTTTAAGGATTCGCAGTTTAAGTTCTATGCTACGCCGGGAACGCGTAAGGCTTTGCTTGAGGCAGGCATAGATGCGAAGCCCGTAAACAAGCTCACCGGAGAGAGCCCCAATATTATGGATATGCTCCATTCCGGCGACGTCTCACTCATCATCAATACGCCTACTCACGGCAGACGCCCCGACAGAGACGGCTTTAAGCTTCGCCGAATTGCGGTTGAGAGCGGCACTTCCTGCCTTACCTCGCTTGATGCGGCAAAGGCTCTTATGGAGAGTACGTTTATAGTTCCGAGCGATAAAATGTCGCTTACCGATATTGCGACGCTCAAAATAACTCCGAACGTAAACTGACAATTCGGTTGTCGCTTAAAAAGACATCGAGACTTTACTTGACTTTTCTTTGAAAGGCTCTTGTGGTTCACAGGAGCCTTTTAATTGTAATTATGAATAAATTGTGAAGTTTTGTATTGCATATTTATACATTATTTGTTATACTAAAAGGGCTATGTAAAAACCGTGGGAGTGTTTTATCGCTTCCGAAATCTCATTAAGAGGAGTAAAACTATGGCAGATAAGAAAAAAATAAGCCTCGGCGGTATAGACAACGCCGCAGAGGAAAAGGGCTCTTTTATGAAGGCTCTTTGGCAGTTCATTAAGTTCCTTGTAGTAAGCGGACTTGTCACCATCATTCAGTTGGTGCTTGCGAACGTTCTTCCGCTTATCTTCGACAGCGTGACAGCCACTCTTCCCGCTTTCCTTCAGGGAATCTTCGCACCGAACACAATCTTTGACGCAGCTACCGCAAAGGGCGTTGAGCAGATAGGTAAATATGTTGTCGGCGGTGTTATAGAAAACGGAACCGTCATAGGCGGCGTAGTTACTTGGGGCTATCTTCTTCCGTTCTTCCTTTCAAACCTTGTAGCCAATATCTACGGCTTCTATCAGAATAAAAAGACGACATTTAAATCTGATGCTCCCTGGTATAACTTCGCAATTTACATATTCCTTATGATTGCACTTATACTCTTCTCAACCTGGTTCCAGGGCTGGCTCGTCGGCGTTATCGGCAGATCCTCATGGGGCTGGTTACAGGCTCTCGCAAGAACCATTGCAGGTCTTGCGGCAGGCTTTGTTCAGATGGTAGTTCTCTTCCCGATGGAGAAATTCGTTCTTCTTAAAGAAAAGAAGAAAGACGGCGAAGATGACGCGGACGCTGACAAAAAAGAGGAAGCTAAGGCATAATTCAACCGATAAAAAAGGTTCGCGTAAGCGGACCTTTTTTTGTTGCACAAAAAAACAAAAGCGGCCGTAAGAACCAAAGCTCTTACAGCCGTCTTTTTGTTATAAATACGAATTTCGATTGGTTTGGTGGGTTATCAGAAAAGCCCCGACACATTCCCGTCGTCGTCAACGTCTATTTTATACGCCGCAGGCTGTTTCGGGAGCCCGGGCATTGTCATTATGTCTCCTGTGAGAGCCACTATAAATCCGGCGCCTGCCGACAGGCGGACATCGCGTACCGTGAGTGTGAAGCCCTTCGGACTGCCGAGCTTTTGCGGGTCGTCCGACAGAGAATACTGCGTTTTCGCAACACAAATCGGGAGCTTGTCTTTGCCGAGCTTTTCAATTTCTGAAATTGCTTTTTCCGCATTCGAGGTGAATACAACATCTCCGGCGCGGTAAATCTCCTTTGCAAGAACATTCAGCTTTTCCTTTATCGAAAGCTTTTCGTCATATATGGGCTTAAAGTGAGCTTCTTTTGTCTCAATCGTTTTAACGACCTTTTCGGCAAGCTCCTTTCCGCCTTCTCCGCCGTGGGCAAATACCTCCGTAAGCGAAACCGGGACGTCTTTTTCCTTGCAAAAAGCTTCTATCGTTTCGATTTCCGCTTCGGTATCCGTCGCAAAACGGTTTATCGCAACCACAACGGGTAAGCCGTATTTTCTCATGTTTTCAATATGAGTTTCAAGGTTTACGATACCATTTTTCAGAGCGACGATATTTTCCTTTGACAGCTCGGTTTTCGGTACGCCGCCGTTGTATTTCAGCGCGCGGATTGTGGCTACTATTACAACGCAGGAGGGCTTGAGGCCTGCACAGCGGCACTTGATATCGAGAAACTTTTCGGCACCGAGGTCTGCCCCGAAGCCTGCCTCGGTTATGCAGTAGTCGCCGAGTTTCAGCGCGAGACGTGTGGCGGTTACCGAGTTGCAGCCGTGTGCTATGTTGGCAAACGGTCCGCCGTGCATTAAAGCGGGAGTGTTTTCGAGTGTTTGTACAAGATTCGGCTTTATTGCGTCTTTTAAGAGAGCCGCCATTGAACCGACTGCATTCAAATCCCTTGCGTATACGGGAGTACCGTCGTATGTGTATGCGGTGAGTATTGAGCCGAGGCGCTCTTTTAAATCTTTGATTCCGGAAGAGAGGCAGAGTATAGCCATAATCTCGCTTGCCACCGTTATCATAAAGCCGTCCTCACGCGGTACGCCGTTTACCTTGCCACCGAGACCTATCACAACGTTTCTCAGCGCTCTGTCATTCATATCAAGGCAGCGCTTGAAGAGAATCCTTCTCGGGTCGATGCGAAGCTCGTTTCCCTGCTGAATATGATTGTCGATTATCGCGCACAACAGATTGTTTGCGGCCGTTATGGCGTGCATATCGCCCGTGAAATGAAGATTTATGTCCTCCATCGGTATTACCTGAGCGTAACCGCCGCCGGCAGCACCGCCCTTTATTCCGAAAACAGGACCCATAGACGGCTCACGCAAGGCTATTACGGCTTTTTTGCCTATGCGGTTCATCGCTTCGCCGAGACCTACCGTGACGGTGGTTTTCCCTTCGCCTGCAGGCGTCGGATTTATGGCTGTTACAAGTATGAGCTTGCCGTCCTCTTTGTTTTCGTATTTTTTGAGCAGCGACAGCGGAAGCTTCGCTTTGTATTTGCCGTAAAATTCAAGCTCGTCGGCACTGATGCCGAGCTTTTCGGCAATGTCGGATATAGGCTTAATGTCGGCCTGTTTTGCTATTTCGATATCAGTTAACAATTAAAACCCTCCAAATGATAATATTCGATAGCACATATATTAAATTATAAATGAAAACACACCGTAAAACAAGCTTTATTTTTTAACCGGCACAGCCGCGTCAAGGTTGACAAGAACGGCTATTGAATGTATAATTTTTTATTATGTTGATAAGTGTGCCGTAAGGCTTAAACCGTTTCGCTTAAACGGATAAGACACACGACACGTTAAGGAGATTTTTACAGTATGGAATGGACAGGTCTTAACGAATTAAGAGAAAAATACCTCAGCTTTTTCGAAAGCAAGGGCCATTTGAGACTGCCGAGCTTTTCGCTCGTACCGCAGCACGATAAGAGCCTTTTGCTTATAAACTCCGGTATGGCTCCCATGAAAAAGTGGTTTACGGGCGAGGAAACGCCTCCGCGTAAGCGCGTAACAACTTGCCAAAAGTGTATAAGAACGCCCGATATAGAAAATGTCGGCAAAACCGCGCGTCACGGAACGTATTTTGAGATGCTCGGCAACTTCTCGTTCGGCGATTACTTTAAGCACGAGGTAATTCCGTGGGCATGGGAATTTTGCACCAAGGTATTGGAGATGGATCCCGAAAAGCTCTATATCAGCGTTTATGAGGATGATGACGAGGCTTACGATATATGGACTAAGGATATAGGCGTTGACCCGTCGCACATGGTTCGTTTCGGCAAGGAGGATAACTTCTGGGAGCACGGAGCGGGTCCGTGCGGACCGTGCTCGGAAATATATTATGACCGCGGCGAAAAGTACGGCTGCGGCAAGCCCGACTGTAAGGTGGGCTGCGAGTGCGACCGTTATATCGAATTTTGGAACCTCGTATTCACTCAGTTCGAAAATGACGGTAACAACAATTACTCGCGTCTTGCGCATCCCAATATAGATACCGGTATGGGCCTTGAAAGACTCGCTTGCATATCGCAGGACGTTGACAACCTCTTTGAGGTTGATACGGTTCAGAATATAATGAAGCACATTATGAAAATTGCCGGCGTGAAATATCACGATGATGAGAAAAAGGATATATCTCTTCGTGTTATAACAGATCACGTAAGAAGCACCACAATGATGATATCCGACGGTGTTATGCCGTCAAACGAGGGCAGAGGCTACGTTTTAAGACGTCTTTTACGCCGCGCAGCACGCCACGGCAGATTGCTCGGTATTGACAGACCCTTCCTTTATGAGGTTGCCGAGACGGTTATTAAAGAGAACGATACAGCTTACCCGAGTCTACTTGAAAAGCACGACTTTATCATAAATGTTATTAAAGCGGAGGAGGAAAACTTCGCAAAGACCATTGATACGGGCCTTAATATGCTCGAGGAAATGGTTAAAACCACCGACGGTAAGGTTATGAGCGGTGCCGATGCGTTTAAGCTCTCCGATACTTACGGTTTCCCGCTTGACCTTACAAAGGACATTCTTGACGAAAAGGGTATGACCGTTGACGAGCAGGAGTATACGGCTCTTATGACCGAGGCTCGCAAAAAAGCTCGTGAGGCTCACAAGGACGCAGGCGCAGAGGCTTGGAAGAGCTCGGGCAATGCCACCAAGGGAATGGATAAAACCCCGTTCGTCGGCTATGAAACACTTTCGGGCGACAGCGAGATACTCGCTGTTGTAGTTGACGGCGAAAAGAAACAGGCTGCAACGGAAGATGACAATATAACACTTGTGCTTTCCGAAACTCCGTTCTATGCGGAAAGCGGCGGTCAGGTCGGCGACGTCGGCGTTATCAAGGGCAACGGATTTGAATTTACCGTTGAAAACACCACTAAAACACATGAGGGCGTAGTTCTTCACCACGGCTACATCTCGGACGGCGAGACTGTATCGTGCGGCGACAAGGTTCACGCTGAGGTCAATCGTTCTGTACGTGAAGCCACCATGCGCAACCATACCGCGGCGCATCTTTTACAGGCGGCTCTGCGTAAAATACTCGGCACTCATGTTGAGCAGGCAGGCCAACTTGTAAACAGCGAGGCTGTCAGATTTGACTTTACTCATTTCTCGGCTCTCACGGCGGATGAGCTCAGAAAGGTTGAAAATACTGTAAACGAAGTAATAATGTCGGCCGTGCCGGTTGTTACGAGCGAAATGCCGATTGACGAGGCGAAAAAGCTCGGCGCAATGGCATTATTCGGCGAAAAATACGGCGATATCGTAAGAGTTGTAAAGGCAGATGATTTTTCTGTCGAGTTCTGCGGCGGAACCCATGTTAAAAATACCGGATCAATAGGACTCTTCAAAATAGTATCCGAGTCATCGGTAGCGTCGGGCGTCCGCAGAATAGAGGCTGTTACGGGCAATAATGTTATGAAATACATTGATAAGAGCAATGAGCTTATTGCCGAAACCGCCAAAAACCTTAAGCTTACAAATTATCATGAATTGGCGTCCCGTGCCGCGGCTCTCTCTGCGGAGCTTAAAGAAAAGGAACGCGAAATATCTTCTTTGGAGGCAGAGATTGCAGCATCGAAAACTGCCGACCTTATGAAAGATGCAAAGCAGATAGGCGGTGTACGCCTTGTCACAGCCGATATAGGCGAAGCCGGAGCCGATGCTCTTCGCTCGCTTTGCGACAAAGCACTTGAAAGCGGAGATGATATTATCGCCGTGTTCGCAGGCAAAAATGCCGAAAAGGGCACAGCGTCGTTCGCTTGCCGCGTCGGTAAAAAAGCCATAGAGTGCGGAGCTCATGCAGGTAATATAGTTCGCGAGGTAGCACGCGTTGCAGGTGGTGCAGGCGGCGGAAAACCCGACAGTGCCATGGCAGGTGCCAAAGACGTTTCAAAAATACCGGAAGCTCTTAAAAAGGCTTCAGAAATAGTCGGCGCTATGCTTGCCTAAACGGAGGATGAAAATGGATAATTGCCTTTTCTGCAAAATAATAGCCGGAGAAATTCCGTCAAAAAAAGTATATGAAGACGATTTGTGCTATGCGTTTTATGACATAAATCCGCAGTCGGATACGCATTTTCTCGTCGTCCCGAAGCAGCATATCAGCGGAGCGGATAAGATAACAGGCGAAAATTCCGCTGTTGTTGCGCACATTTTTGAGGTGATTTCCTCTCTTACAAAGCAGCTCGGTCTTTCCTCATACCGCATTATAAACAACTGCGGCGAGGGTGCCGGTCAAACGGTGATGCATCTTCATTTCCACGTTCTCAGCGGAGGTAATCTCGGCGAAAGACTCGTTTGATTATGAAACGGCCGCTTGCAGTTACGGGATTTACAATGCTCTTTACACTTCTTGTATTGAGCGGTTCAAATGATAAAGCGATAAGCGCAGTACTTTTGGCTGCGCTTATCGCTTTTGTTGTTTTTATGTGTATTAAAAAGGTGAGGCGAGATAAAACCTTGCCTTTTGCGGCTCTCAGCGCGGCGGTTGCCGTTTTGCTCCTGATGTCAAATAACGCATACTATTTAGGCAAAGCAAAGCCGCTAAACGGCAAAGAAGTAATCATTAGCGGCACCCTCTCGGATTTGCCGTACGAAAAGGACGGAAGCTTTTATTATGTGGTGAAAGCGGATGCGGTGAACGGCGAAAAAAGCTCTCTGTCATTTCGTGTGGTATCAAAAACTCCGCTATGTATAGATGCGACGGACGAGGTCAGCCTTTCGGCAAAAGCATTCCTCTTAGGCGGCGACAGCGACGAAATACTCAAATATTATAAGTCAAAATCTTTGTTTCTCGGCGCGCATTCACCGGAAAATATAAGCATAAAAAGAGGAGAAAAGAAAAACATCGGCACTATGTTGCTTTTGCTTCGTCAAAAATTGACGAGCGAGACGCTGTCCCTTCTGCCGAACACATACGGCGGACTTGTGGCAGGGCTTTGCTACGGTGACAAGTCGAATATTCCACGAAATGTCACTACGGCGTTCTCGGCAGCCGGAGTTTCACATTTGCTTGCCGTTTCGGGGCTTCACCTAAGTGTGTGGTCCTCGCTTTTGTATATGATTATGCGAAAACTGCGTGTGTCGCGCCGTATTTCTTCTGCGTCGTCAATCGTGTTTATTATTTTCTTCGCAATACTCACGGGAATGAATCCTCCCGTTGTAAGAGCAGGCACTATGATAGGCCTCGTATTTGCTGCCGATTTGTTCAAGCGAGAAGCTGATTCTCTGAATTCAATAGGACTTTCGCTTATTTTATTGCTTGCATTTAATCCGTATATGAGCACCTCTTTAAGCCTGTGGCTGTCGCTTGCCGCTACGCTCGGTATGATGTACTTCTTAAAGCCGCTGTCACGGGCACTCGACAGACCGATAGCTAATGTAAAGCAAAACATCTTTACAACGGCGTATAAATCCGTATCGTCTCTCGTGGCTGTGAGCTTAGCGGTAACGGCAGCATCATTGCCTGTCTTTGCCGTCAGCCTGCCGACCGTCTCAACAGTATCCGTGCTTTCAAATCTGCTTATGGTTACCGTCGGCTCCGTTTGTATGACAAGCGGCGGACTCGGGGCACTTTTTATGCTCATAAAGCTTGATATTATAGGAAAACCGCTTGTTTTGCTATCGGGAATTACGGCGAAATATCTCACGGAAACAGCTGTTAAAATATCGGAATTTCACCACGCTTTGCTACCGATAGACTCGATTTTCACAAGAATCAGTATCGCCGCAGCGCTTATTGTTTTTGCAGTCGTTTTGCTGCTCGGATACAAAAACAAAACAGCTGTAAAGCGTATCGCCATTACACTTTTCTGTATGATATTTTTGTCCGCAGCCGTAGTTTCAACGGTACAAAACAATAAACTGTGCATTGCTGCCGTGTCGGTGGGCGACGGATCTGCCGTTGTTATGAAGTACAAATATAAAACTTATGTCGTAGGCTGCGGCGGTAACTACTTTTCAGGCTCGGCGGTTTGTGATATAATAAATACATTGGGAAGCTCGAATATAGATTATATCATTTTACCGGAGGACAGCGAGAAAAGCCTTTCCGGTGTGAGACGCGTAAAGGAGACATACCGGATATCGTCGGCGGTGACGGCAACCGACCGCATAAAAGACGGCTTTTCCTTTGATTCCGTTGTTTCTTTGAACGGAAATTCTGCGGAAATTACCGACGGCAAGCTTAAAATCACCGTACAGGACAGCCGAGTTTATGTTTCCTTCGGTGACTCTCTCTCGGAGATATCATTCGGCGACGTCAATGACGGCTCGGATGCAGGGCTTTTAATTTGCCGCGGGCTTACGGGATACGAAAAATCCGATATAATACTTGTTTCAACCGATAAAACCGATATAGGGGATTTACCGTCACAAAAGGTAATATTGACTTCACAAAACGGGACGGTGCTTTTTACCTTGTCCCATAACGGAAAAATGACATACCGGAGGATGGCATAATGCCGAGTCTTGACACAAAACAGCTCAAAGCGCAGCTGAAAGAAGAAAAATTTGAGCGTTCATATTTAATATACGGAGAAGAGGATTATTTAAAGCATTATTATTCGGAGCTTATAGCCTCAAAATGCGTTACGTCGGGTATGGAGGGCTTTAACCTAAAGCGATTCGATTATTCGCAGGGCAGTACCTTTGAAGAAGTGCGCGCCGCATCGGAAACTCTTCCGGCTTTCGGCGGATACGCCTGCGTTGTAGCTAAGGATTACCCCTTGGATTCAATATATTCATCGGATAAAAGCGCATTTGAATCGTTTCTCAAGGAGCTTCCCGACAGTACCGTGGTAATATTTTTACAAGACACGGTGAGCGTAGATGCAAAGCGCAGCGCAAAATATAAAAGTATCATTGCGCAGTTTCAAAAATACGGAGCGGAGATATGCTTTGACAGGCTCGATGTTACGTCACTTACAAAAATTATAATGTCGGGTGCCGCAAAGCGCGGCTGCAATATAGACCGTGAGACGGCGGCATATCTTATAGAGACAAGCGGAAATGACCTTACGATTCTGCAAAACGAGACCGATAAGCTGTGCAATTTCAAAAACGGGGATCAGATAACAAAAAAGGACATTGACGAGGTGTGTGTAAAATCACTTGAAGCAAGCGTGTTTGACCTGTCAAGGGCTGTAACGAAAAACGACGGCAAAAAGGCGTTTTCGGTTCTTCATAAGTTGTTTGCGGAAAAGGAAAAGCCGGAGCTGATTTTAGGCACTATGATAATGGCGTTCGTCGATATGTACCGCGCCAAGGTTGCCGTGTCATCGGGAGAAAAAGCGAATTTTGCCGCAAGCTGTTACAATTACCGCGGCAGGGAATTCAGGCTTCGCAACGCCTCTTACGACAGCCGCAATATAAGTATAAAGACTCTACGTAAAAATCTCGATTCGTTAAATGAAGCGGACAGAAAACTCAAAATCAGAGTAACCGACGAAAAAATAATTCTCGAAAAGCTGCTTGTTGAGCTGCTTCGGAGTGAACAGTAAATGATACAAATAAAGCAAGCCGTCATAGTCGAGGGCAAATATGACAAAATAAAGGTATCAAATATACTTGATACCCTGATAATCGAAACAGACGGATTCGGAATATTTAAGGATAAAAACAAGCAAAAGCTTATACGCCGCTTAGCAGAAACAAGGGGTATACTTATTTTGACGGACAGCGATTCGGCAGGCTTTACGATACGTTCTTTTTTAAACGGAATCGTTCCGAAGGAGCAGCTCATAAACGTGTATATTCCCGACATATTCGGAAAGGAAAAACGCAAGAGCGAACCGTCAAAAGAGGGAAAATTGGGCGTCGAGGGCGTAAAGAGCGACGTTATAATAGATGCTCTCAAAAAAGCGGGCGTTAAGTTTGACGTCGATGCCGAATCCCCTAAAAAAACACAGTCTGTTACTAAGACCGACCTTTTTCTTGACGGCCTTTCCGGCGGCAAAGACAGTGCCGAAAAAAGAGCAAGGTTTTTAAAGCAACTTGATTTGCCGGAGCATCTCTCCTCTAATTCTATGCTGAAGCTCATAAATTCTTTTATGGATTTTGATGATTACAAAAGAGAAATACAGAAGCTAAACGAAGGTGTAAAAATATGAAAATACTTGTGTTGTCAACAGGCGGAACAATAGGCTCTGCGACAAAGGACGGGGTTATGTCACCCGACAAAAACGCAACGGCACTGCTTGTACTGCTCTATGAGTCCTCGTTTCAGGACGTGGCGGAATTTGACTGTGAGAGCGTTTCGGATATTCTTTCCGAAAATGTTACCGAGCCTTTTTACGAAAAGCTTATAAACAGGTTGCTTGCGGTTGATACCGAAAAATATGACGGCGTAATCGTTCTGCACGGAACCGATACGCTCGCATATACGTCGTCGCTTGCGGCAATGGTGTGCCGCAGTCTCCCTATTCCCGTGGGATTTGTCGGAGCGAATTATCCTCTTAAGCACCCGAAGAGCAACGCGTTTGTAAATTTCCGTGCCGCCGTGGAATATCTTAAAGCCGGCGGTAGGGGGTTCTTTGTCCCATACGAAAACAGCGACGGAAAAACGTATATTCACCTTGCTACAAGGCTCACCGAAGCCGACTTCCTTCACGACGATTTCCATTCGCTCGGCGATGCCGTTTTGGCAGAATTCAAGGACGGTAAAATTATATTCTCAAATGATTCGCGTCTGCCGTCTCAGGAGGAGCTTTCAATGCCTCTTCCCGGTATAACGGACGGAGAGTTCGAGCTGTCCGGAAGAGTGGTGCTCTTAAAATCATATCCGGGGCTTGACTATTCAGAGCTTCGCATAAAGCATGATAATGTCTGTGCGGTTGTTAATGTTACATATCATACGGGCTCGGCACCATGCGCTGGCGGCTCATTCGGGCTTCCCGAATTTTGCGACGAGTGCCACAAAAACGGTGTAGACGTCTATCTTGCCGGGCTCAGAAAGACAGATGACATATACGAGACGTCAAAGCAAATTTACGAGCACGGTGCAGAGCCTATCTATTCAGTCAGCGTGCCGGCTGCCGTTTCAAAGCTTCGCGCGGCATATAATTCGTCTCTCAAAAATATTGATACGCTGATTTCAAATGATATTTATTACGAATCATTGCCGCAGGAAGAAAAATGAGACGCTACCGTTCGTTAAACGATTATCTTAATGATACCTTCGGCGAAAAGGTGTATAAATTAGCCCTTGACGGCGGTATGACCTGTCCGAACCGCGACGGGACAAAAGGAACAGGCGGCTGTATATTTTGCAGCGAGGGCGGCAGCGGAGACTTCGCGGAAAGATATACCGGAAATATAGAGACACAAATCACCGATGCTATATCCCGTATAAGCGGCAAGACTAAAGCAAAGAAATTTATAGCCTATTTTCAAAGCTACACAAATACCTATGCGCCGCGTCCGTATCTCGAAAAGCTGTTTTGTACGGCTGTCGAGGACGAACGCATAGCGGCTCTGTCAATAGGCACAAGACCCGATTGCCTGCCGCCGGATATAATCGGTCTTTTGGACGAACTTAACAAAATAAAGCCTGTCTTCGTCGAGCTTGGGCTTCAGACCTCGAATGAGGCAACGGGAAAACTTATACGAAGGGGTTATCCGCTGTGTGTTTATGACGAAGCCGTATATGAGCTTAAAAGCATCGGCGTAAATGTTGTGACGCATATGATAATAGGCTTGCCGCATGAAACGACCGAGGATATGAAAAATACGGCGCGCCATATAGCTGAGGTTCACTCCGACGGTATAAAATTACAGCTTTTGCACGTGCTCCGGGGAACCGCACTTGAAAAAATGTATCTCGAAAATGAATTCAAAACGCTGACCTTAGACGAATACGTCGATATTTTGTGCGAAATTTTGCCGATTTTACCGCCGCAAACGGTAATTCACCGCCTCACCGGAGACGCGCCGAAGAGCCTTTTGGTGTCGCCCTTGTGGTCGGCGGACAAAAAGAATGTATTAAATACTATAAACCGCGCCTTTGCGGAGCGGAATGTTTTTGAGGGCAGCGCATACGAAAATACCGCGGCTAAACCGTAGGCAAGTTCGGATTATTATCGCTTGCCTAAATACTTTGTCTTGCTTTTCGGAAGAAATTTCGATTGCAAATATATTATTTTTAATAGAAAGAGGTAAAAGCTATGGCAGAACTTAAAGGTTCAAAAACCGAAAAAAATCTTATGGCGGCATTCGCTGGTGAATCACAGGCGAGAAATAAGTACACTTATTATGCGTCTAAGGCTAAAAAGGACGGCTTTGTTCAGATAGCAAATATTTTTGAAGAAACCGCAAACAACGAAAAAGAGCACGCCAAAATTTGGTTTAAACTCTTGCACGGCGGCTCGATACCTGATACCGCGGAAAATCTTGAGGACGCGGCTGACGGCGAAAACTACGAGTGGACCGATATGTATGCAGGTTTTGCCAAAGAGGCAAGAGAAGAGGGCTTCGATGAGATAGCCGACCTCTTTTTGATGGTTGCGGCTATTGAAAAGGAGCACGAGGAGCGTTACAGAACGCTTCTTCTAAATGTTAAAAATGAAATGGTATTTTCAAAAGACGGCGACGCTATATGGCAGTGCTCAAACTGCGGCCATATCGTAATCGGACAAAAAGCTCCCGATGTTTGCCCCGTATGCAAGCATCCGCAGGCATATTTCCAGATGAAAGCCGAAAACTATTAAGCGAAATTCCAAATAATGCAACAAAGAGCGGTAAAGGCTTATACCTTTACCGCTCTTTTGCGCTATGCTGTGTATTTAAACTCTATGTATATGCCGTAAGCACTCGATTCGACAGACATTATATTGTGCGTGGCTTTGTCTCTTGTCACTCGAAAATCGGTGCCGCCGAAGGTGCCCTCGTTGATTATCCTGCCGCCGAAAGCATAACCGTCGCATTCGCCGTTTTTCAGAGCGTCAAAAACCTTTTCCGTAAAGCACAGTGCCGATGAGCCTGGCAAAGACACGATAACAGGCTCCATTTCGGGGCAGGTAACCGTTGCTGTGTCGTCTTTAAGCGACACGGTGATGCCAGCTATGTCCGACGGCTCGGAATAGCTGAGCGTAAGACCGCTTTCCGATGAAAATGTGAGCAATCCCGAAAACGTAAAGTCGCCTTGCTTTGCCGTTATTTCGGCAGAAAAGGTGTCTGACGGCGGAAACACATATTTTTGACCTCTGCCTTTTTTATTATCCTTTCCGTAACATCCGCACAGCAGTAAAATGAGTGCAAAAAGAAGCGAAAGGATTTTTTTCATTAAATATACTCCTTCAATCAGCGCTCAAGAGACCTGAGTATCTTCGGCAGCTCCTCTGTCATCCTTGTGGGCGTGGTGCCCATCATGGAGTATTTGCTTTTTACAATATCTCCCGCCATTCCGTGTACGAATACGCCGCACACCGCCGCGGAAAAAGGCTTTATTTTCTGACAGATAAACGACAGTATAATACCCGACAGCATATCCCCGGAGCCTGCGGTTGCCATACCGGGATTACCGGTGAGATTTACGTAGAAGTCTATTCCGTTAGCGGTCACAATTGTGCGCGAGCCTTTGAGCACAACCACCGCACCTGTCTTTTCGAATATGGCCTTGCAGGCGGCTTTTCTGTCTTTTTCGATTTCGCCGACCGTGCAGCCGAGAATTCTTGCGGCTTCGCCCGGGTGAGGGGTTATGACTACCGGAGACAAACAGCTCTTTATAACATTTATATTGTCTTTAAGGGCATTTATGCCGTCTGCGTCTATTATTACGGGCACGGCGGAGCTTTTCAGCACGGCTTCCGCTATGGCGGCGGTGTCGTGGTCGCAGCCCATTCCGCAGCCGATTAAAACGGCGTCACATTTGCCGAGTTCGTCCTCTATCTTTTTAATGTTTTGCGATGAAATTCTGCCGTTATTGTTTGTCATAAGCGGCAACAGTATTTTTTCCGGACACGATGAGGTTACCGCGGGATACGCTTTGTCCGGAAAGGCGAGCTTTATAAGCCCTGCCCCGCTGTTTACGGCTGCCGCAGACGCTATGACCGCGGCTCCCGGCATATCATAGCTTCCGGCAATAATAAGGCCTTTGCCGAAGTCGCCCTTGTTTGCGTTTTCTTTTCTGTGCGGAAATTTAGAACGTATTTCATCGGGACTCAGGGTATAAGCTCCCGTGTATTCGCTGAATATTTCCTCCGGGATTCCTATCGGTACCACTATAACATTGCCTGCGAATTCCGCAGCCGGGAATGTCACGAGTGAATTTTTCAGCGCCATAACCGCTATTGTCATTTGAGCCTTAACGGCGGCACCTTTTACATATCCCGAATCGGCCTCGATGCCACTCGGTATGTCAATGCTTACGGTGTATCCGAGGCTTTTTGATATAGTCTTGAAGATGTGCGCGTTCTTTTCGTCGGCGGCTCCCTTGAATCCGGTTCCGAAAACAGCGTCAACCGTAATGTCGGCTCCGACTATGAGTTCTTCACAAAGCTCGGTGTCATCGTCGTAAAGATAGATGCCTATATCCGTGCCGCGAATTCGCGACAGCATCTCGCCTGCGTCTCCGACGGGCGGCTCACGTGATGTAAGTACAACGCTTACATTATATTCATTTTCGGCAAGCTTTCGCGCTATAACATATCCGTCTCCTCCGTTTTTGCCCTTGCCGCACACAATGGTTACGTTTCGTCTTGTCGTCTTGTCGAATTTCTTGCGTATCGCCTTGGCGCAGGCGCTGCCGGCGTTTTCCATAAGCCTTAAATACGATATACCGCTTTGGTTTGCCTTCGCCTCTATCTCTCTGATTTCATTTGACGGCAATATTTTCATCATAATATGTTTTCACCTTTCGTAACGCAGATTACAAATGCCGTGGCATAGTCGCCGTCGTGCGAGAGCGACAGCGAGAATTCGGCGTGTATTTTATCCGATACGGCTTTTGCTTTTCCGGACAGAAAAAGATACGGCGCGCCGTTTTCCTTATGCAGAACTTCCGCTTCGCACAGGGAAAAGCCGCGTATTCCGGTTCCCAGGGCTTTGCCGAATGCTTCCTTTGCCGCAAATGCGGCGGCGAGACTTTCAAGCCTTGCGCCGCGTTTTTCAAATTCCGCACGCTCGTTTTCACCGAAAACCTTTTCATAGAAGCCGGGCGTTTCCAACGCCTTTTCAAGCCTTGATATTTTTACAATATCGGTGCCGCAGTTTATCATGGTTTTCCTCCGAATTCGCTTTTGTTTAATTGTATCATATTTTGTGCGACAGGTAAATAAATGTTGAAAAAAGTCTTTGTTATGCTATAATAATAGGCGTTTATGAGTTTAAAGTATACGGAGTGAAAAACATGGAAATCAAAATTTATGACAATGCCGAAGAAATAGGAAAAGAGGTCGGCTCGGAATTTGTAAAAGCCGTCAATGCAAAGCCGGGTATCGTACTCGGACTTGCCACGGGAGCGTCTCCGATACCGACTTATAAATATATTTGCGAGCAGTATAAAAACGGACTTGTAAGTCTTGAAAATGTCAAAACTTTTAACCTTGATGAATATGTGGCTTTGCCCAAAAACGACAAAAACAGCTATTACACATTTATGCACGTTCAATTTTTTAATAATACTGATATAAAAGAAGAAAATGTGCATTTCCTGAACGGCAACGCCGATGATGTCGATGAGGAGTGCCGCGCCTATGATAAGCTTATAAGGGATGCCGGAGGTATTGATATTCAGCTTCTCGGCGTCGGCAGAAACGGTCATATAGGTTTTAATGAGCCGTCAAATCATTTTACAAAGGGCTCGTTTAAGGTAAAGCTTACAGAGAGCACCATTGAGGCAAACTCAAAATATTTTGACGAAAACCCCATGCCGCACTATGCGCTTACCATGGGCGTCGGTTCTATTATGAGCGCGAAAAAAATTATACTTATAGCTACCGGCAAAGCCAAGGCAGACGCCGTAAAGGCTCTCGTTGACGGTGAGGTTTCGCCCGCTTGCCCGGCGTCGATTCTTCAGTTCCATCGCGATACCGAGATTTATCTCGATAAGGACGCCGCAAGCCTTCTTTAATTAAAATACAACTTAAAATACAACTATAAGCTCCGAAGCCTTGTGTGCTTCGGAGCTTTTTTGCTGCCTTGCACAATGCGACAAATTACGGAGAGGTTTTATCGTATAATTACAAAAAGAACAGTATTGATTTTTTGCCTTGCGGAGTGATTAAAACGAAAATATATGTAGATGTGCTTGTTGTAATAAATATCTTTATAAACTATTTTTTGTTGTCGGCGGCCTCGCTGATTGTAAGGCTAAAGCCGAAAAGAATACGGCTTGCGGCAGGCGCGTTTACGGGCGGGGCATACTCTCTTGTGATTTTTTTGCCCAATATTCCGAATATACTGTCTGTTTTTATGAATTTCTGTATGTCGGTGCTTTTGGTTCTTATTGCCTTTGCGCCGAAAAAAATTACGGTGTTCATAAAAGAATTTGCCGCTTTTTTTGCCGTGAATTTTATTTTCGCCGGACTTATGCTTGCCGTCTGGCTCGTTTTTAAGCCGAGCGGTATGGTGTATAACAACGCCGCGGTCTATTTTGATATAGATGTGAAGCTTCTCGTTTTGTCTACGGTTGTCTGCTATGTGGTTTTGACGCTTTTTTCAAAGCTTTTAAAACGAAATTCTCCCGACGACAAGCTTTTTGACGTAAAACTATGTAATAAAGGAGCGGCTGTTTTTACAAAGGCACTTTTTGATACGGGAAATCTTCTCTCCGACGGCTTCTCGGATACGCCCGTAATTATAGCCGAACGCTCTGTTGTGAAAAAGCTTGTGCCGGAGGGAATCTTTTCGTTTATTGACGGAGAAGCCGCTCTGCCGATAAATGCCGATGACGGAAGCATCAGACTGATTCCGGCGGGAACGGTAGGCGGAGAGAGTATACTGCGAGCCGTGCTTATAGATTCGGTTACGGTAATCGGAAAAAAAGAAGCAAGAGAAGTAAAAAATGTCATTTTGGCGGAGAGTAAGACTCCGTTTTCTTCAGGTGATTATTCGGTGCTTTTAGGACCGAAAATTTTTGAGATAAGAGAGGGAAACCAAAAAAATGAACGCGCTAAAAAAACTGCTGGCAAAGATTAAAAAGCTTTTCCTTTTAAATGACGTACACTACATAAACGGACCGGAGACGCTGCCTCCGCCGCTTTCAAAAAAGGAGGAGGAAAAGCTGCTGTCCGATATACTCATCGGCAACGGAAACGATGTCGAAAAGGCCAGGCAAGCCCTTATAACTCACAACCTGAGACTTGTGGTTTATATTGCAAAAAAATTTGAAAATTCCGGTGTGCCGGTAGAGGACTTGATTTCGATTGGCACAATAGGTCTTATTAAATCCGTAAACACCTTCAGACCCGAAAAAAACATCAAGCTTGCTACTTACTCCTCGCGCTGCATCGAAAACGAAATACTTATGCATCTGCGCAAAACAAATTCGCATAAGGGCGATGTTTCCATAGATGAGCCATTGAATGTCGATTGGGACGGGAATGAGTTGCTTTTGTCGGATGTGCTCGGCAGCGAGCCGGACGAAGTAAATCGAAATATCGAATACGATGACGAGAAGAAGCTCCTTTTAAAAACGGTTGACGCCTTGCCGGACCGTGAAAAGCTGATTATGAATATGCGCTTCGGCCTCGGCAGATATAATGAACACACTCAAAAGGAAGTGGCGGATATCTTGGGCATTTCCCAAAGCTATATTTCAAGATTGGAAAAACGAATAATAGCGAGATTGAAGACGGAAATAGAAAAAGTTTCGTGAAAAATACGTCTTTGGAGCTGAAATACGGTGCGTTGATAATATTTATCAAAAAAGGCTGTTAATTTTGAGAATTTTGTGATACAATACTAAAGCTAATATATGTTTGTGGTGATATCTTTTGGTCTTTTCAAGTCTGACTTTTTTATACCTGTTTTTACCGCTGTGCTTTATTTGCTATTACATAGTGCAAAAAACATCCTCGCGCAACGTGATTTTGCTCGTCTTTTCTCTTGTGTTTTATGCATGGGGCGAGCCTAAATATATATTTCTGATGATTGCCACCGCGTTTGTGGATTACGTTTTCGGGCTTCTTATCGAACGCTTTCGCGGCAGATGGCAGTCAAAGCTTTTTCTCACTCTTGCGGCGGTTATAACTTTGTCTTCGCTCGCGCTTTTTAAATATTCTTCGTTTTTCAGCGAAAATGTTAATTCTCTTTTTTCACTGAATTTGCCGAACCTCAAGCTTGCGCTGCCGATAGGAATTTCATTTTATACCTTTCAGGCACTTACCTATGTTATCGACGTATACCGCGGCAGCGTCAAGGTGCAGCCGTCGTTTTACAAATTACTCTTGTATGTGTCTATGTTCCCGCAGCTGATAGCAGGACCCATAGTTCGATACAGCGATGTGGAGGAGCAAATAGAAGAGCGTACAGTCACGCTGAAAAATATTTCCGCCGGTGTTATGCGTTTTTCGGCCGGACTTTTGAAAAAGGCAATTATAGCAAATTTTGCGGGTCAGCTCACGGAAAAGCTCATAGGCGGAGATTTGACCGGGCTTTCAAGCGCGGGTGCGTGGATAGGTATAATCTCATACACCCTGCAAATCTACTTCGATTTTTCGGGCTATTCGGATATGGCAATAGGCCTCGGGCATATGTTCGGCTTTTCGTTCCCCGAGAATTTCAATTACCCGTATTACGCCGTGTCTGTTTCTGATTTTTGGCGCCGCTGGCATATAACGCTGTCGTCGTTTTTCAGAGATTACCTTTACATACCGCTTGGCGGTAATCGTAAAAACTGGGCGCTGAATATGCTTATAGTTTGGCTTCTCACCGGTCTTTGGCACGGTGCAAGCTGGAACTTTGTCCTTTGGGGACTTTATTATTTTGTGTTTCTGATGCTTGAAAAAATGTATATCGGAAAGTTTCTCGAGAAATTGCCGCGAGCAGTCGGGCATATTTATTCGCTGATTGTTATAATTATCGGATGGGTGTTCTTCTATTTCGACGACTTATCCAAGATTAAATACTTTTTCAAAGCGGCGTTCGGTGCCGCAAACGGATTTGTTACGCTTACGGAAAAGACCGTAATTGTAAATTATGCGGTACTGCTTATAATAGGTGCCGTGTGTGCTATGCCGCTTTTGCCGCGCATCAAAAATTTTGCCTGCTCTCTTTCAAAGACGCGAAGCGGAAAAGTTACCGTGGACGTATTATCGGTTTTGTTTGTGATTTTTTCGCTTGCAATTTCAACGGCGTCGCTTGTCGGGAACAGCTATAATCCGTTCCTTTATTTCAGATTTTAACGAAGGGAAGACCTTTTTTGCATATAAAAAGCTACTGTGCCGCGCACAGACACGGCTTATTCAGTCCGCAGTCAAACACGGGCAGGGCGGTTTTAAGCCTTGCTTTTGCGCTTGTTTTGACCGTTGTAGGACTTATATCGTTATTCGATACCGATAAAACCGTATCCGAAGAGGAAAACAGAAAGCTTGCGGCAAAGCCCAAGTTTTCGTTCACGGCACTTTTTGATAAGAGCTATACTTCGGATTTTGATACATATTACGCCGATACATTTCCTTTCAGAGATGAATTTCTCGGACTCAACAGGAAAATATCGGAAATACTCACTGGGACCAAAGGCTCGGGAGACATTGTTCTTGTCAGCAAGCAGGATAAGGACGATTTTGCCGGCCAGGATATAGATTAGTGAAGTCTCACTAAGCTGAATAAAAACAAGGGGTGGATTTTTTATGAAGTACGATGTTGCCGTTATAGGCGGCGGCGTTGTCGGCGCTCTTATTTCGAGAGAACTCTCGAAATATGACGTAAAGACAGCAGTGCTTGAAAGGTGTAACGACATTGCAATGGGAACTACCAAGGCAAACAGCGCAATCGTCCACGGCGGATTTGATGCTGTGTCGGGTACCGTGAAAGCAAAGCTGAATGTTGAGGGTACGGCTATTATGCCTAAGCTTTGTAAAGAGCTGAATGTTCCGTACAGAAATAACGGCTCTTTGGTAGTCGCTTTTTCCGAAAAGGAAATGGAGCATGTGCATCTTCTGTATGACCGCGGAATTAAAAACGGCGTTCCCGAGCTAGAAATAATTGATTCAAAGAGGCTCCATGAGCTTGAGCCGAATATCAGCGACGAGGCAGTCGGCGCACTTTACTCAAAATCCGCGGGTATAGTATGCCCGTATGAGTTAACAATAGCGGCGGCTGAGAATGCTTGCGAAAACGGCGTTGAATTTATAAGAAATTGTCTTGTAAAGGCAATAAGCTTTAACGGCTCGGAATTTGTTCTCGATACCACGAAGGGCGATATAACCGCGTCATATGTAATAAATGCCGCAGGTACTCACAGCGACGAGGTTGCCCGTATGATAGGCGACGATTCCATAAAGATAGTAGCTCGTAAAGGCGAGTATTATCTTCTCGATAAATCCTTCGGCCATCTTGTTGACCGCACCGTATTCCAGTGCCCCAACGAAATGGGCAAGGGCGTATTGGTAACTCCTACGGTTGACGGCAACCTTCTTGTCGGCCCGTCGGCGACGGATGAGGATAATAAGGATGATGTGGATACAACTCCCGAGGGTCTTGAGTTTATTCTCTCTAAGGCTTTGAAATCCGTTCCGAACGTAAATGTCAGAGGCGCAATAACATCGTTTGCAGGTGTCAGAGCGCATCCTGTTACGGATGACTTTATCATAGGCTATTCCGATAAAAACGACCGCTTTATCAATGTTGCGGGTATAGAATCGCCGGGTCTTTCCGCTGCGCCTGCCATTGCAAAATATGTCGCGGAGCTTTTCGCCGAAAAGGCCGCTCCCAAAAAGAAAGCAGACTTTAACGGCAGTCGTCCGGCACCCGTTCGTTTCCGCAATATGACAAAGGAAGAGCGTGAAAAGCTTATTGCAAAGGATAAGCGTTACGGCAGGATTATCTGCCGCTGTGAGACCATTACCGAGGGCGAAATTCTTGACGCCATACACGCTCCCGTAGGCGCGAGAGACGTTGACGGGGTTAAGCGTCGCACAAGAGCAGGTATGGGCAGGTGCCAAGGCGGCTTCTGCGGCTCAAAGGTGGTCGAGATACTTTCAAAGGAACTCGGCGTTCCGATGAACGAGATAACAAAATTCGGCGGCGAGTCAAAGATTATCTTTGACAGGACGAAATGAGGTGGAATAATGGAAACGTGTTATGATTTAGTAGTTGTAGGCGGCGGCCCTGCCGGAATGGCGGCTGCGCTTGAGGCCTATGACAAGGGAGTTAAAAAAATCCTTATTTTGGAACGTGCCGATACTCTCGGCGGTATACTTGAGCAGTGCATACACACCGGTTTCGGTCTGCATTACTTCGGCGAGGAACTCTCCGGCCCCGAGTATGCCGGCAGATTCATAAAGCAGGTTAAAGAAACCGACATTGACGTTAAAGTCGATACAATGGTTCTTGATATTTCAGACGACAACGTTGTAACTGCCGTTAACAATAAGGACGGGCTTCTCACAATAAAGGCAAAGGCTGTTGTGCTTGCAATGGGCTGCCGTGAAAGACCGAGAGGTGCGCTTTCAATAGCAGGCTGCCGTGCGTCGGGTATTATGACCGCCGGAACCGCTCAGAAATACGTTAATATTGACGGATATATGCCGGGTAAAACTGTTGTAATCTTAGGCTCGGGCGATATAGGTCTTATTATGGCAAGACGTATGACCTTAGAGGGCGCGAAGGTTAAGGCTGTTTGCGAGCTTATGCCGTATTCGGGCGGACTTACGAGAAATATCGTTCAGTGCCTTGAGGACTTCGGTATTCCGCTTCGCCTTTCCTGCACGGTTGTCAGCACTCACGGCAAGGACCGTCTTGAGGGTGTTACCGTTGCCAATGTAGACGAGCATTTGAAGCCAATTCCCGGCACGGAGGAGTATATACCCTGTGACACGCTTATGCTGTCGGTAGGCCTCATTCCCGAGAATGAGCTTTCAAAGAATGCCGGTATCGAGCTTGACCGTATAACAAACGGCCCGATAGTTGACGAATACCGTGAGACAAAGCACAAGGGCGTGTTTGCGTGCGGAAACGTTTTGCAGGTGCACGATCTTGTTGACTATGTAACAGAGGAGAGCCAGCTTGCAGGCGCAGGTGCCGCAAAATATATACGCGGTGAAAAGAACTGCGACGAATTTGTAAATACAAAGGGCGAAAACGGCGTAAGATACATAGTTCCGCAGAGAATTTCCCACGATACCGATAAGGACGTTAAGCTTTATTTCCGCGTTGGCAGAGTCCTTAAAAACGTAACTCTCACCATTACCTGCAACGGCGAGGTTATCTATACCAAGAAGAAAAAGAAAATGTGCCCCGGCGAAATGGAATATGTTCCGATTAAGGCTGATATTATCCATTCTCTGCCCGTAGACAGCACCATGGTAGTTTCCGTAAAGGAGGATGCGTAATATGGCTAAAAAAGAACTTGTATGTGTTTCATGTCCTATCGGCTGTTCCATAACGGTTGAGCTGTCAGACAGCGGAGAAGTTCTTTCCGTTACGGGAAACACGTGTAAACGCGGTGACGCTTACGCGAGAGCCGAGTGCACACACCCCGAAAGAATGGTAACCTCCACCGTTAAGGTTGAGGGAGGCAGACTTCCCGTAGTGCCGGTAAAGACAAGCTCGCCTATACCCAAGGAGAAGATTTTCGAATGTATGACCGAAATAAATAAGGTCACACTTAAAGCTCCCGTCTCAATCGGAGATGTTGTAATCGAGGATGTTCTCGGCACAGGGGTAAATATAGTCGCCACAAACAACGACTGAATAAGATAAATAAAACCGCTTTTCGTTTCGGCGAGAAGCGGTTTTTGTTATTTGTATGATTGATTATTATTCCTGCGGATAGTCGTACAGCGACTTAAATGTGTATCCCTGCTCTCTTGCCGAGTCAATAATTCTGCCGAGAGCCGCCGCATTATCGGGAGATACCGCATGCAGAAGTATTACGGCTCCGGGGTGCAGCCTTGACATAACGGTGTTAAATGCAAATTCTTCGCCTTTTTGCTTTTTTAAATCCCAATCGGAATACGCCACAGACCAAAATACGCTTGTGTATCCGAGCGAACCTACCGCGTCGAGTGCGCTGTCGGAGTATTCTCCCATCGGGAAACGGAAAAATGGCGCGCTGTATCCGAAATAGGTTCTTAAATAATCGTCCATGCCCTTAATTTCGTTTGCCATTTGGAGTCTTGTTAAGGTCGGGAATGAGGGGTGGGTTACGGAGTGATTTCCGACAATATGGCCTTCGTTTATCATTCGCGCTATGATTTCGGGATTTTCCTTTACCTGCGGAAGTGTGCAGAAAAATGCGGCGGTAACCTGCTTTTCCTTTAATGTGTCAAGAATTTTTGCCGTGTAGCCGTTTTCGTAGCCGCAGTCAAATGTAAGGTATAATACCTTGTCAGTCGATTTGGTGTCGAGGCAAAGCGCTTTGTAGCCGTTTGTCTCAAAGTATTTTTGATTGTTTACGGATATATCGTTCGGCTTGCCGTCTTTCGCTATGCCGTAGCCGTAGCCGTGCTTTTCGGTCGAAAGACCGCGTGTGTTTTCGGGATCGGAAATGTTAAAATCGACAAGCGGCAGCGGAGCCCTACCAGTGTAGGTTTCGCCGTCATTTAAAGCGGCGTCGCCCGATAAAACCGGCTTCGGGTCGGGAGCGGTCGTGCTTTCTGTCGTGGGGGCGGCGGTTTCGCTCTGCTCGGCAGCGGCTTTATCATTCTTTTTTCCGCATCCGAAAAAAGTTGCTCCGAGCACTATCAGCAATGTGGAAAAAATACAGAGAATTTTTTTCATTTTTTCTTCCTCCTATGTAACAAAGCGGCGAAAACCGCTTTGCTCAGAGAATACTTTGATACGACTATTTTATCATATCCTGCATATTATCGACAATGGTATTTATGGTGTTTGCCGCCTTTTTTGCAGCCTTTTTCATCTTGCGTTTTCTCGAAGACGATTTAGCGGCGGTTGACATTACCGCGGCCGCCGTTCCTACGGCAAGACTCACGCCTACTGTTTTCATTGCCGAATTCATATTGTTATTCATTATTTTTTCCTCCGTTTTATAAGATTGTATTAGTATCTTGTGCAAAACGGACGGTAAAAATACTGTTTAGTTCTTTATATTTTTGAAAAATATGGTAAAATTGTTTTTGAAATTTTTTGAAAACGGTGATAAAAATGATATTGAATGTGGTTATGGTCGAACCGGAAATTCCGCAGAATACCGGAAACGTGGCACGTACGTGCGCTCTGACAGGCGCAAGACTTCACCTTGTAGGCCCCATGGGTTTTAAAATCGACGACAGGAAGTTAAAGCGTGCCGGCCTCGATTATTGGCACCTTTTGGATATAACATATTATGAGAACCTCGAAGAGTTCTTTCGCAAAAATCCGGATAACGGAAACTTTTATTATTTCACGACAAAGGCGACTCATCGTCATACCGATGTAAAATATCCCGACAATGTATATCTTTTCTTCGGAAAGGAAACAAAAGGCCTGCCGGAAAATCTTTTACACGATAATCCGCAGACCTCTGTGAGAATACCTATGCTTAATAACCCCGACGCGCGCAGCCTAAATCTCTCAAATTCCGTAGCGATAGGTGTGTACGAGGTTTTACGCCAATGGAATTACCCAAAGCTTCTGTGCGAGGGTAAGCTTCGCGACTATGAGTGGGATGTGTGACGTTTAATATGTAGGGTGCTCCTGATGCTTGCGGTAAGCGTCCATAATGTCTTTAAAGACCTCTCCGTTTGTCGGCGGCGTCCATGTTACGGCGTTTGCGCCGGCGGCGATTGTGGCCTTGATGGTTTCGTCTGTGGGACCGCCCGTTGCCATTATCGGTATATCGGGATATTTTTTGCGGATTTTTTCGATAAGCTCCGGAGTTTTAGACGCCGCGGATACGTTGAATATCTCCGCACCCGCCTCAAGTCTTCCGGCAATATCGTCCTCCTCTGAAACCACGGTGACAATAACCGGTATGTCAAGAGCCTCCTTAAGCTCCTTAACGGTTGAATTAGGCGTCGGTGCATTTACAACAACGCCGAACGCGCCTTGGTATTCGGCGTGTCTGCCGAGGCCGAGAACTCGCTCGCCCTTTGTAAGTCCGCCGCCTATTCCGACAAATACCGGCGTGTCCGCTGCCATCATTACTGCCTGGGTGATGACAGGCTGCGGCGTAAACGGGTACACGGCAATAACCGCGTCGGCGTTGGAATTTCTTATTATGCTGACATCGGTTGAAAACAGAACCGATTTTATTCGTCTGCCGCATATTTTAATCCCGTTGCAGGTATAAATAGCTTCGGGGACACTGAGTCTGAAATCTCTCAAAAAACCTTTTACTTCTGTCATTGATTTTTTCCTCGTTTCGTAATATATTATAAAAAGAAATGTTTTAACGGAGTTGATAAATATGTTTAAAGAAATAAACGTGCGCGAGCTGGACCGTTCGCCGATACAAATGATAAGCGATGATTGGGCTCTTTTGACCGCAGGCAAAGAGGGCGATTGGAATACTATGACCGTTTCGTGGGGCGGCGTAGGAGAGCTTTGGGGCAAGGATGTAGTGTTTGTTTTTGTCCGCCCGCAGAGATATACCCTCGAATTTATGGAAAAATACGATGAGTTCACGCTCTCGTTCTTCGACGGCGAATATAAAAAGGAGCTCGGCATATGCGGCGCAAAATCGGGCAGGGATATTGATAAGGCTGCCGAGACGGGTCTTGTCCCGGAATATATAGATAATGCCGTCACATTTAAGCAGGCTAAGAAAGTGCTTGTCTGCAAAAAGGTAGCGTTTAAGGATATGACTCCCGACGGATTTTTGGACAGCTCAATAGAAAAGTGGTATACAAATAAAGATTACCACAGAATTTACGTCGGCACAATCGAAAAAACGCTTATTTCGGAATAATTTTAAAAATATTAAAAATTTTTAAACTTTTTTGCAAAAAACACTTGCAATTTGAGAAACCTTGTGATATACTTACTCTCGCACTTGAGAGATGAGTTCAAAAACAAAGTTTCTCAAAAGTCGGTGTTTATTACGATGAGGGTCCACCCGTT